>ODAI014180250.1_pt1 | contig 26881 bp, 21 predicted proteins | sample 1539321 | NCBI WGS metagenome assembly ODAI01 (sample SAMN02144231, study PRJEB22623) | gut metagenome | biome: sheep rumen | host: Ovis aries | place: New Zealand
GCTTTGACACAGGTCTTAGCTGTCCCATCTTGATCTTACGTTCCTTCTCAGTCGTGAAAAGCTTCATTATCGGAGGCTGTATGATCGGCACGAGCGACATATACGAATATGCTGCCACTGCGATAGGTCCGAGCAGATTAGTCTGTCCGAGCTTACCGGCAAGGAAGATGGACGTAGGACCGTCCGCACCTCCTATGATAGATATGGAAGCTGCCGCTTTACCGTTAAAGCCAAGTGCAATGGCACCGAAATACGCCATATATATACCGAGCTGTGCTGCTGCACCTAAGAGAAAGCTCTTAGGATTGGCAATAAGAGGACCGAAGTCTGTCATAGCTCCTACACCCATGAATATGAGCGAAGGAAGTATGGCCCATTCATCCAATTTGTAGAAGTAGTACAGAAGACCGCCTATACCGTTAGGTGACTCTTCGAAGCTCAACATTATATCCGGATAGATATTGACAAGCAGCATACCGAATGCGATGGGAATGAGCAGAAGCGGCTCGAATTCCTTGGCAATCGCAAGGTACAGGAAGATACACGCTACAGCGATCATCACATAGTTGCCCCAGGTCAGATTAAAAAATGCTGTCTGGTGCACCAGATTGTTCAATGTATTAGATATGTATTCCATGTTGTTCCTTTCTGAATATTTTTACATCATTTTGAAAATATCCAACAACTCTTAATTAAGAGTCGCAAGTGTTGCACCTGCTTCTACGGCATCGCCGACTGCTACATCAATGCTTGCAACAGTTCCGTCTGAAGGTGCCACAACAGGAATCTCCATCTTCATAGCTTCGATGATGACTACGGCATCACCCTTCTTAACAGCCTGGCCTACACCTGCTTCAATCTTGAAGACCTTACCTGCTGCACCGGCCTCAACCTTGATGCTTCCGGCAGCTCCGCTTGCCTTGGGTGCTGCTGCGGGTGCTGCCTTGGGAGCTGCCTTCGGAGCCGCCTTAGCTACAGGAGCCGAACCGCTTCCTGCACCCTCTTCTACTGTTACGTCATATACGTTGCCATTAACTGTAATGGTATAATTCTTCATCTTATTATCCTCCAATTCATTAATATCTTCTTCTGATAGAACGTACTACGTAACCATCAGCCGATGCGGCTCCTTCGCTTGCAGCTATGGCTGCTGCGATCACCGCAATGAGTTCTGTATCATCCGAAGCCTGCTCGTTCTTTTCGATCTGGGCAACGGCTCTGTCTACCGATTCGGTTGCGGAAGCTTTGCCCGCATTCTTATCGCTAGCCTTATTCTGTAAATTATTGACTATCTTAAAGAGTGATATGATTGCCATCAGTATGATAAGCACCACGAACACAGTACCCATACCGAGTACGGTATTGAGGGCTGCGTTGGTCATCAGCTCTTTAGTGGTATAGTTGACATTCGTAAGTATCGATGTGACCGATCCGTTGCTTGGATCTACCTCGATATTCACATCAGCGGTCCTTAAGCTTCCGTCGGGAGCGGTAGCTGTACCCTTTATGGTGGCATTGATCGTAAGAAGATCTTCTTCTTCGACATGCGATACGCTCTCTATTCCGTTATATGAGCCAAGATCCTCAAGCGCTGTCTTGTAATTCGCCACAGCCGCATCCAGAACCTCTTCCTTCATACCGTAGTAGTCTTCAACAGTCATATTGTACTGCTTAAGCATGGCAGCAACATCAGAAGCCGTTCTTCCGTCCGATGCCAGTTCGTTGATGGCTGACAGATAAGAATCCGTAGCATTTAGTATAGTCTCATCATCGAATTTTGATTCTCTTACGGTATTACTCTCACCACATGCAGATACGCTTGCAAGACACGTCACCATACCTAATATAAGTAAGAATTTTTTCGTATTCTTCATATCAAGTATCTTCCTTTCTGTAATCTCTTATATAGCTGCATGCTTTTTATCCGGTATATCAACAGCCTTGGTATAAAGCATATCAAATGCACCGATCACATACTTCCTCGTATCTTCGGGTGCGATCACCGTATCTACAAGTCCGCGTCTTGCTGCACTCTCAACTCCGTTCTGAAGTTCATCATACTTCTTGGCGCAATCATTGACCTCATCCGCACTCTTGCCATCGCAGATTATCTGAGCCGCAAGCTTGGAATCCATGGTTCCTACCTTGGCTGTATTCCATGCGAATGTCATGTCGGCACCTGTAGCCTTGGAATTCATTATCACTCCGGCGCTGCCATATGCCTTGCCGACTATTACATTAACCTTGGGAACCGTAGCTGATGCGAAAGCTGCCGTAAGCACTGCGGCCTCTCTTGCCATGCGCTTCTCGCCGCACATGCAGCTCTTAAAGCCTTCGGTATTGGTAAGAGTAAGTATCGGTATCTCGAAGGCATCGCAGAACTTTACGAAAGCCGAAGCCTTCTCAAGTCCTCTTGCAGATAATACACTGTCGAATTTCTCAACGCTCTTGCCGTTATCGTCAAGCACTTCACATCTGTTGGCTACTACGCCCACTGTATCACCGTTAAGCTTGATAAAGCCCGTAACCATATCCTTGGCGTATGCCGCCTTAGTCTCTACGAACATGCCGTTATCGGCTAAGATGGATAAAGCCACAGTTGTATCACCACTGCATCCGGATATGCCTTCACATACTCTGTTAAGATCATCCTCGCAGTCATCGAAGGCTGTTGATTCGCAATTGCCGGGAAGCACGCTTATAAGCTCTCTGATACCATTATATATTTGTGCTTCATCACCGGAAAAATCAACATTTCCGGCTTCCTCAGACTGGAAAGCAACAGCAGAATTGTCGCATTTTCCTGCATTATTGCCCTTTATGGCATCAGGAGAATTAACGAACATCTTCGCCTTATCCTCCATGAAGGTGAAATCAGACAATGCAGTAACTACCGACAACCCGCCTCCGCAAGAACCGAACACGGCAGTTATCTGCGGTATGATTCCTGAAGCTAAAGACATCTGCGCATATACCTCTCCCAAGGCATTGAGCGCATCCATTGACTCCTCAAGTCTTAAGCCGGTAGAGTCAATAAGTCCGATAACAGGTGCACCGACCTTAAGTGCAAGATCATAAAGATTAACAATTTTCTTGGCATGCATCTCGCCGATACTTCCGCCCAATACTGACGGGTCCTGGCTGTAGACATACACAAGATTACCATCAATTACGCCATATCCGGTTACAACACCGTCTGATGGAGTATCGCTGGCATTCAGATTGAAGTCGGTAGATCTTGCCGTAACAGAAGCACCGATTTCAACGAAGCTGTTTTCGTCAAGCACAGAGAGGATTCTCTGGCCAGCCTTACTTGTAGTACTCATTGAAAGCCCTCCATTTATATTAAAAATTATTACACATCTGAGTTCGCTGATTTTATTCTAGCGCACTATTACAGAGTATATCATAAAAAAGCCCAAAGAAAAAGCATTTTTCTTCGGGCTTAATAAAAAATCTGTATATACGGGATCATCTTCTATTGTATGATTCCCTTCATCAGCGCATCAAGTCTGTCCTCCTCCGAGCCTGCCGGTACACTTCTGAATGCTTTGGGATTATTATCCGTACCGAAAGCTGCTCTGTCATCCTTGCCGTCGCCTGTACTCTTAAGCTGGTCCAGCTCCTCCTTGACCGCTTCAAGGTCTTCGTAATCACTTAACTTAACTATCCTGTCTCTGCCGCCCTCCTTACCGATATAGAGCAATTCGTCGGCCACCTTGATTATGGAATCAAGATCGTCTTCACTTCCGGGGACTATACCGAAGGTCATCGTTATATTGAGAAGCTCTTCCTTGTATTCAACCACATGGCCTATAACCTCTTCCCTTATCAGACACAGATGTTCATAAGCCTCTTCAAAGGTCATGTTCTCATATACCAGGATGAATTCCTCTCCGCCCCACCTCACGGCGTAGCCCTTACCTATCATCATTCTGTTGAATATTCCGGCAACACTTTGCAGTACCAGATCTCCGCAGTCATGACCGTATGTATCATTAAATCTCTTGAAGTGATCTATATCACCCATTACAAGCTGGAATAAAACACCGTCCTCCTTAAAAGCCTGATGTGTTCCGATCATCCTTGCCTGTCCTATGCGCCTTGTGTATAGCTTGGTAAGGGTATCTCTCTCTATCATATCCCTTATGAATCTCTGCACATGGACGGTGAACTTGCCCATCTCGCCCAATTCATCCGGTCTCTTTAATATATCCGCATCAAGGTTGGCTCTCAGATTACCGTCCGCGATCTGTCCCAGGAAGTTTTTCTCCTTCTCTATCACAAGCGCAAGCTTTCTGGCTTCACCCGCTCCTATTGCTGCGCCTAACGCCATCATGATAAGGGATATAAGTATCATGGGAAGTATGCTTAACATCACCTCCCGCTTGATCACTCCGGTCGGCTTGGCAGTCGCTATGATTCCCACAAGCCTTTCATCATCATCCTTGACAGGCTTATAGCATGCATAAAAGTTCTTATCACCTATCTGCACATCATCATAGAATATGGTCTCCCCTCTGGCGGTAAGCTCATCCACCACCTTCTTGCTCACAACCGTACCCGTAAGCACCTGACCTTCCGCATCCGTAAGCGTCGTCAGGTATCTGATATCATAGTACAGTACGGATATGTCCGTTCCCGTCTTATCCTTTAAGTAAGCTATGTAATCCGTATCCGTCTCTACGTTCGTCTTGTCCGTATCTACACTGTATCTTCCGTCCTCTTCGATAAAATACACATCGGACTTATATAGCCCTGCATATACATAACCGACCGAATCGGCTGTATCCTTTAACCCCTGTTTGACCTCACCGCTCACGGTCCTGTATCCGGTATAATAAGCGAATATCATGTTCACTATTCCCATAAGCAGCAGCGGCAGACTGACAATATTAATAAGCCTTCTCTTAAGGCCGCCATTCTTTTTTTCAGTCTTAGTATCTTTTACGTTAGTCCGGGTAGTCTTTTTATCGCTCATAATCATCACCGCATCTAATAATCAAGTCCGAAATCATCCAGTGAAAACTGTACCGCATCCTCAGTGAGTATCATATCCGAATCATCATCATCAAAGTAATCGATATCGTCTTTAGCCTCTCCGGTATCTTCGCCGGCTTTTTCATCGATTACGCCGGTCGAATCATCCTTATCCGCCTTATCATCCTTATCTTCATCCGCATCCCCTACAGGCACATCTGCGCTCGCCGTCTCTTCATCATGGGTATAGACAGCATCCATGGCATCCTCATCCGTACCGGCCGCGTCCGTGGCATCACTTATATGACCGGTTGCATCCCTAAGCTGCCTGACTGCGAAGCTTGCCTCGTAGCCATACGACTTAAGCATGTCCCTTACCTCCTTAACGACACCTTTAACCGCCTTATCGGGTGATATGATCACCGTTACCACCGAATTATCGTCACTTACGGTATAACCCGCTTTCCTTAATCTGCTTTTTGCTTCTTCCTTGGTCATAATGCCCCCATTATCTATATATCAAGTCTAAGCTGTACCTCTTCCTCCGCCTGTTCCTTGAATTCCTCCATCTGAACCTGACTGATCTCCGGAAGGTCCTCAAGGCTTTTTACCCCGAAGCTTCGAAGGAACTGATCCGTAGTACCGAAAAGTATCGGCTTGCCGGGTGCATCCAGCCTGCCCAGCTCCTTGATAAGATCGAATTCCAACAGTCTGTTGATCGCATGATCACTGTTGACACCCCTTATCTTCTCTACATCAAGCCTTGTGACCGGCTGCTTATACGCTATTATGGACAGCGCCTCTAATGCCGAATCGCTTAAGACGAACTTATGATCCGTCTTGGTCAAGTCTATAAGATAATCATACATCTCAGGCTTGGCACACATCTGGTATGCTTCTCCCACCTGATTGATGGTAAGCCCGCTCTCTTCCTTATCATATTTTTTCTTAAGCTCTTCTATAAGCTTAGCTACACCCTCATCATCAGCTTCCGTCAACTCAGCCAGCCTGCTTATCTCCACGGCATCTCCCATTGTAAAAAGCACCGCTTCCAGTATGGCCTTCTGCTTATTCTTCTCCATTATCCTCACCAATCTCAGCACCCAGGAATTCTTCCTGTGTCACATCCTTCACTATAATAAGTATATCATCAAAAAGCTTATTCTGCTTAATCTCTATCAGCCCTATCTTGATGAGCTCAAGAATTATGAGAAAGGTGACGATTATCTCCATCTTGCTTCCCGCTTTTTCAAGCAGTTCCCTAAAGCTTGTCTCCTTGCTCATCCACAGGTAAGACTTGACATATTCCGTCTTCTTATCCAGATCTATCTCGTCCTTTTCTATATTGCCGAACTGACTTCTGATAGGGTCGATCTTGTCCTCCCTGCGCTTCATGGTCTCTCTGAATATGTCATTTAACTTCTGCAGGTTGACATCGCCAAGAAGGGTTTCATAATCTACCGGCTCTCTGTAGGCAGACACCTCTTGGGGGATGGAAGGCGCCTTGTATGTATACTTCTGCGCACTCATCGACATATCCTTGAGTTCGAAGGACATGTACTTATACATCTTGTATTCAAGCAGCTTCTGGACAAGCTCGGCTCTGGGGTCCTCTTCCTCCTCACCCTCTTCGGTCTCCTCCCTCGGCAAGAGCATCTTACACTTAATATCGAGCAGAGTCGCCGCCATGAGCAGGAATTCGCTCATGACATTCATATCCTCAGTCTCCATATTTTTGATATACTCCATATACTGCTCGGTTATGAGCACTATAGGTATGTCGTATATGTCTATTTTATTCTTATCTATAAGATGAAGCAACAGATCGAGAGGTCCTTCGAAGACCTCAAGCTTGACCGATAAAGCCATAATACCCTCTCAATTTGATTATATTCAATATAAAGTATACTATTTCGCGGATTCGCCCGCAAGATGACCCTGCTTAGCCGGCATAAGCCTTACACGTATAAGCTCGCCCGGATTAAAGAGTCTTACCGGAAGCGTATGATATCCCAGCCCTCTGCTTAGGATCATCTGGCACTTGCCGGCTTCGTATATACCGCCGTCATACTTGGGGAATAATCGCAGTCTCGGAGATATTACGCCGCCAAGGTATGGCAGCTTCACTATTCCGCCGTGTACATGTCCCGACAGCACAAGATCCGCTCCCGACTCGGCATAAGCCTCAAAATACTCCGGATTATGGGCAAGCATGATATTATATCTGTTCTCGTCAAGCCCTCCGGTAAGCTCATCTATATATTCTCCCGTCATCCTGTGATGTTCAAAGCGCTTATAGTACATACGGTCTATCATAAGCCCCTGTATACGTATATTGCTGCCCTCAATATCAAGATGCTCATTCTCAAGAACCTCTATGCCCATCTCCTTAAGTGCCAGAACATAGTCCGGATATGCAACACCGTATTCCTCCGGATATATCTTCATCCTATACTCATGATTGCCGAGACCGTAGTATATCTTATATCCGCTTATATAAGAGAAAAACTTAAGCGCCCTGTCAGTACTTCTGCCGCGTCTTGCGGTAAGCATATCACCCGCCGCGCATATAATATCCGGATCAAGCCTCTTAATCGCATCAATAAGCTTATAGTTGTCCTTGCCGAATTCCTTGTCATGCAGATCCGCAAGCACCACCATATTAAGCTCCTTATCGATCTTATCGGAGTACACCGTATAATCTCTGATAACGAACCTGTTAATATCGACGCTTATGATCACTCCGAATACGAAGATCATGATCACCAGAAATAAAAGCAGATAATTCACCATACCTCCCGTCCGGTACATGCCATGCTATGAAAAAGCCCTTGAACCGTAGTCCAAGGGCTTATAAGTACTTAGTTATACTTACGCTTTCTAGCTGCTTCAGACTTCTTCTTACGTCTTACGCTAGGCTTCTCATAATGCTCACGCTTACGAATCTCCTGCTGGATACCAGCCTTAGCACAACTTCTCTTAAAACGGCGAAGTGCACTGTCTAAAGACTCGTTCTCTTTAACTATGACATTAGACATCCGATTCCCGACCTCCCTTCGACACCTAATTCACAAAGTATATTATAGCAATTTCTTCCTGTTCGTCAACACTTTTTTATTTTACCATCAACTAGCCCATCGTGATCTGCTTGGAAAGTACGACAGAAGCATGCTCAAGACAAGGGTCTATACCTGTGGGATTCTTGCCTCCGGCCTGAGCCATATTGGGTCTTCCGCCGCCGCCTCCGCCTACAAGCGGTGCAAGCTCCTTGATCATATTACCGGCATGTGCGCCCTTGCTCATGGCACCATCGGTAGCCATTACTATAAGGCTTACCTTACCTTCCGTATCGGAAGCAAGCACCACAACACCGTCACCTATCTTATCCTTAAGCTGATCTCCCAGCTCCCTTAAGCCGTTCATATCAACGCCCTGAACCTTCGTTGCCAGAAGCTTGACTCCCTTAACATCCTTAACCTGATTAAGCACATCCCCAAGCGCTTCCTTGGCAGCCTTGCTCTTAAGAGCTTCATTCTCACTCTGCAAAGCCTTGATCTCCTTAAGCATGGCATTAAGCTTATCAGCCAAAGCCGCAGGTGTAGACTTAACTATTGCAGCGGCCTCGTTAAGCTCTCTCTCCACCTCCGCATAATGCTTCATCACATTAGCTCCCGTCACAGCCTCTATTCTCCTGACTCCGGCAGCCACACCGTTCTCTGACAGTATCTTGAAGAATCCTATCTGACCGGTACGCGATACATGAGTACCTCCGCACAGCTCCTTGGAGAAGTCGCCCATGCTTACTACTCTTACCGTATCTCCGTATTTCTCACCGAACAAAGCCATGGCGCCTGACTTCTTGGCCTCATCTATGCTCATCACATCCGTAACGACCGCTATATCCTCAGCTATCTTATCATTGACCAGGGTCTCAACCTTATCAAGCTCCTCCCTGCTTACGGCTCTGTCGAAGCTGAAGTCGAATCTCGTCCTGTCGGCATCCTGATAAGAGCCCGCCTGATGTACACCGTCTCCAAGAACCACCTGCAAAGCCTTCTGTAAGAGATGTGTAGCGGAGTGATTCTTACATATACTGCTTCTTCTTACATCATCCACCTTAAGAGTGGCCTCTGCGCCTGACTTAACGCTTCCCGATACCACTCTTCCTATGTGTGCTACCCTTCCGCCTGCTATCTTAACCGTATCATCTACCTTGAATTCACCATCAGAAGTGCTTATTGTGCCGAAGTCTGCGCACTGTCCGCCCATTGTGGCATAGAATGGAGTCCTGTCCGTTACTATGATGCCCTCATCGCCCGTATTAAGGCTGTCCGCAAGAGCATCCCCTTTGGCAAGCGCTATTATCCTTCCATTATCGCTTAATCTGTCATAGCCCGTGAATTCACTTGTCTTATCCTCCGAAAGAGAAGCGAATACATCCGCATTCACATCAAGCTTGGCGGCAAAGTTCTGATTATCTCTGGCCTTCTGCTTGGCAGCCTCCATGGCCTTATCAAAGCCTTCTTCATCTACCTTAAGCCCCTCTTCCGTTGCCATCTCCACGGTAAGCTCTAAGGGGAAGCCGAAGGTGTCATACAGATAGAACGCACTGTCTCCGTCTATGATATCCTTGCCCTCTTTCTTCTTATCCTCAAGTATCTTCTTATATTCCTTCATACCGTTTTCTATGGTACTTAAGAATCTGTCGATCTCCTTGTCAAGCTCCTTAATGATGAACTCTCTGTTCTTCTTAAGAAGCGGATAGCTGTCATCATATACCTTATCTATATATATCTTAGCGACATCCGTAAGGGCACTCTTGTCCATTCCAAGTATCCTTCCGTGTCTTACGGCTCTTCTTATAAGTCGTCTTAAGACGTATCCGGCGCCCACATTGGAAGGAACAAGTCTTGCTTCATCACCGATAAGCATCACACCGGTACGCATATGATCCGCAAGTATCCTCATGGACCTTGTAAGCTTCTCATCCTCGCCGTACTTAGTACCGCTTGCCTTCTCTATATAAGCAATGGCATCCGTAAAAAGGTCTGTCCTATACACATCCTTGGTACCGTTAAGGAATGCAAGTATCCTCTCAAGTCCCCAGCCTGTATCCACATTCTTCTGCTTAAGAGGTGTAAGGTGTCCGTCCTTATGCTTCTCATACTGCATGAATACGTCGTTACCAAGCTCGGTGTATTTGCCGCATGAGCATCCCGGCCCGCAATCGGGACCGCAGTCGGGTACATCAGCTATATAGAACATCTCAGAGTCCGGACCGCATGGACCGTACTCAAGCCCCCACCAGTTATCCTCTGCCGGAAGATAGTGTATATTCTCTTCCTTAAAGCCCGAAGCTATCCTGTACTTCGCTCCCTCCTCGTCTCTTGGGGCATTCTCATCACCTGCGAATACCGTGGCAGCCAGATGATCTCTGTCAAAGCCGAATACCTCTGTTAAAAGCTCGTAGCTCCACTTGCATCTCTCTTCCTTGAAGTAATCTCCGAGGCTCCAGCTTCCCATCATCTCGAAGAATGTAACGTGGCTCTTATCGCCTACGGAATCTATATCGTTAGTCCTGACACAACCCTGCACATTACACAGTCTGCTACCCATCGGATGTTTCTCACCCAGCAGATAAGGCATCAAGGGCTGCATGCCCGCCACGTTGAACATAACTCCCGTCGAACCGTCAGATACAAGGGACACCGCCCCCACATCCTTATGTCCTCTCTCTATATAGAAGTCCTTCCAGACCTTCCTGAGTTCCTTAGATGTAAATTGTCTCATATGATTCCTTTCTTTGATCCGGCTTACTCATTCGGATACATATATTCTTACAATACAGTCTAATTTATCATTTTTATGCCAAAAAAACAAGGGAAAACCGATTTCCTTGCATTTTCAATATCCGCTTTGCCATGTCTCACCTAATACCTTGTATTCACTTTGACCCTCCGTTTCGGATAATTTACATATATCTACTTATTAATATTATCTTCTACATTATAATATATAAGCGCTCCAAGTATCAAAACATATCCAATTAGCTTATAACCCGTCACCGTCTCTCCTGCTACGAGTATTCCCATGATACTTGCCGTGAACGGGTTGACTACCGTAAGCACTGCGGCCGTCTCAGCCTCAACATACTTCTGCCCCAGCGGTTGCAATGCGAAGCCAAAGCAACTGCATACCAATATCAGCATGAACATCTCGGCCCATTGGCTGCCGGTCTGCGGAATTGACATTCCTCCTGTTATTAATGCGACAATAAGGCTTAGTATTCCCATTGTACCAAGCTGTATAATGCCTATGACTATCGGATCTCCTCCCCTGCTTACCCTGTCAGTGGTAATTATGCATGCAGCATATGTGACTGCGGCCATTATTATAAGTATGATTCCCGATATGCCGCTTGCGCTCCTGCTCTGTGCGATTGAAAGAAAGGCTACACCCATCACCGCAGCTAAGGCACATATCACAGTCTTTGGTCGCGGCATTTTTCTTGTAAGCACCGACATATAGATAGGTACAAGGACTATCGCCATATTCTCTATAAGGGAACTGATACCCGTATCCACCGTTCTAAGTCCGTACATCTCAAAAATCATACATACGGTATACAATATCCCCAGAATAAATCCTGAGCATATCTCCCCTTGCCGGCACTTTATAAGCCTCTTGCCGAAGATAACCGACAGTATGATAAATGCCAGAGTGAATCTGACTGCAAGTATGGCAAGAGGCGCCATACTCTCAAGTAACAGCTTGGAGAATAAAAAGGAGGTTCCTCTGGCAATGAATACTGCGATAAGCAGTACTACGGCTTTTGTTCTGTTCATAGCTTTATTCACCTGCATCAAAGCCCGCTGTTCTGTTAAGTATCGCAGTATCAAGCATTCCGATGACAGCCCCCGCACAAAACGCCGAAAGCATAAGTATCGGAGCATAATACGGGATTATACTCATCCCTACGATAATACCCGCTGCAAGCATCTGTCCGGTCACATGCGCTATAGAGCCGCAGACGGACACCGTTATAATATGGTAATCTCTGAATCTGTTCATGATGTACATAATGATAAAGCTTAAGATCGCTCCGGCAAGAGAATATATGATCCCTGAGAATCCCGTGAACATCAAGCCGGATAATAGCACTCGTAATATCGAGATAAGGATCGTATCCGTCACCCTAAGTCTGTATATTCCGTACAGTATCACAAGATTAGCCAGTCCAAGCTTGATTCCTGCCACCGGAACAGGCATTGGTATCATACTGTCGATATAACTTAATACAAGCGCCAGCGTAAGCATCAGCGCATCCGTGGCTATTCTCTTTGACTTCAATCTTTTCTCTCCGACCTTTTATATCCCCCGTTCGCTAATTATAGATCAGGTGATATAATAGATTAAGCTTATGATATGTCATCTTCAAAAGTCCTGCTACAGTATAACATGAAAAGAAAAGATATTAAATTACTTAGTTGCATAATATGTATCATCCTGATTCTGCTTATAAGCCGCTTTATTCCGTCAGACTCCATCAGCTGCTATGTAAGGATAACAGAGTCCGGTAAAGAGACCGGAATCTATCCCTTAGATGTCGATGCAGACATTACACTTTCACATAATACTATCCATATAGAAGACAGTGTGGTTAGTGTTACGGATGCCGACTGTCCTGACAGATTGTGTATACATCAGGGAGGAATCTCTAAGCCCGGTCAGGTCATCGCCTGTCTCCCCGGCAGGACAGTCATACAGATAGTAGCAAACGACTTTCCCTCTATGACATCTCCCATGACTTATTCCGGTATACACTTCGATACACTTGTGGATGTGAAGATATATGATATATCAGCCTCATCCGATCTGCCGGATATAATAAGGAATGAATGCACACGATATGAATATATATGCAGCAGGACGGATAAGGATTCCGAGCTGTACAGACTGAATCACAGACTTATAAGCAACAGGCGCGATTTTAATTATAACGGAATGACCGTAACGGCTTACCGGGTCTCTTCCGAGCTATATGATATGATAAGCGCCGGTATATCCGCATACAGGCAATCGGACGGGCTTTTCGATATATCAATAGCTCCCGTAAGCCAATTATGGAGCTTTAGTGATGGCGAGCACTCTATCCCGTCCTCTCAGGATGTGGCTTTAGCTCTTACGCATGTATCGGCAGACAATATCATTCTGTTCGAGGATCATTACATAGGCTTTAAGGATGAGGACTGCATGATCGATCTCGGCGGACTTGCCAAGGGATATATCGGAGACAGATTATATGATACCCTGAAAGAGCATGGTGTAAGCAGCGCACTGATATCCCTCGGCGGCAATGTGGTCGCTCTGGGCGATAAGGCAGGCAGGGATTTCACAGTCGGGATAAGACAGCCTTTTGCATCAGGCAACGAGGCAGCTCTTACCCTGTCTGTAAGCGATACCTCAGTTATCACCTCCGGCACCTACGAAAGATACTTTATCTCTGACGGCAGGCTGTATCATCATATCCTTGATCCCACCACCGGATATCCCTTTGATACCGATCTGTCAAGCGCCACTGTCACAGGCTGCTCATCTGTCAACGGAGATATACTAAGTACAGTGCTGTTAGCCGAGGGCTCTGCTCGCGCCACCAGACACGCTGACAGGCTTAAGAATGAAGATATCGCCGTCATTCTTATCGATAATAACGGCGATATAATATATAACAGTTGTTCTTGAATTGGCTGCGTCCTTTTATTCCTTGGTTCTGGCTATATATTCATAGAATATCTTGCCATTCATATCATAGGTATAATAGTTGTACATCAGATCCTCTGATGTGTTGGGATCTCCTCTCTTGGTGAACCACTTCATCGTGGGATAGCTGTCCGCCAGTTCTGATCCCGGCTCATTCCACACTATATTATCCTCTATCTCCTTCAATGGATATATACACCCAATGAGCATCAGCGATATTACGATACCCTTCCTTATACCAAGTGATGTACTCTCTCTTCTGTCAAGCACAAGCTTAAGTACATATATCATAAGTATGAAAAGCGAAGGTATGGAGCCTGACATGACCACATCATTGCATAACCCCATCCTCAACCACGGAAGCCCCATAAGTACGGCGAGATTAATGTAGTAAAGCGGGTTTTTAAGATTCTCTTTAGCCACGCATACATAGTACACCCCGAACATACATATGCAGAACACCAGATATACGATGATCTGATCTCCCGGATAGGTCTGGAATCTGAAGGATGAGCTCACCGGCTTCTCAACCTGTATATTGCCAAGGAAATAGAAGAAAAGTATAAGTCCCGGACATAACGCCGGCAGGATATTGTATAAGCTCAGGACCTCTTTTATCCTAACCCTCTTATTACATATCAGCACTATACCGTTAAGTAGCGCAATAGCAGCCAGCGCCGCGAAGGAGAATGAGCCGAATAAAAGCGACGGCAACAGCATCACTACATAATATCTTACTTTATCAATATCCTCCATAAAAAGCATCGTAGCAAGCCACGGCACGATTATCTGGGGCAGTACCCAGCGGATCATCACAAGATTACTCCTGTACTGGAGCATGATCCCATCCACAAGCACCCAGTGATAGCTTCCGAGCGAATACATCCTGTCACCGAATATAAGCTTAAGTATATTCTGGGCAAGGTTAAGCCCGCCGCAGAAAAACATGAGGACAACAAGCGCAAGCACCTGTTCTCTGATCTTATCCGCTCCTATGAGCCTTACAAGGCATACATATACAAGCACAAGTCCGCCCACACACCATATGCTCATACAGATATTGCTCAAAGCGAAGGAATCCCATATCTTACCTATCACCGCCGGTACAAGGTATTGACCGAGATAATATGTAAGCATACAATCATCATATCTGTCATAGTATACCGGCCATGAGGATTTGGTCAGATCCCGCAATACCGCATTGTGCTTATACCAGTCTCCTGCCTGCGGGAATGCACCTCCGATCCCCACCACGATACAGATAAGCGCAATAAATGCCACAGCCGCCATAAGCATAAGCGGATGTATATATACATCCCCTTCACCGGACATATAGGCATCTATGTCATATTCCCCGAATTCCCGGCATTTCTTAAGGTGTATACCCTCCTTACCGGCAATGTATCCTCCGACACATATCGTACAGATAAGGATACCGGGCAAGGCATAATACCACCTTGTATATCCGATCATGAAGATCGCAAGGGGGATATACATATATATAAGAGATAATATCTTAAGTGTTTTTCCATCCAGCCTCATCTTCACACATCCGTTTTTATAATAACACTCGATATTTCATTATCACGATACACTACGCTCCCGACCGCCGTAAGTCCCTCTATGTCCACGAATCCGAATCTTTCGTATTCCTTGGGACCCACATAGATATATGCGATATTGTATCTTCTTACCAGCTCTTTGATCTCTTCACTGTCCGCAGACGTATATATGGCCGCTATATCCTTCTTCCTGTTTTCTACATATTCCCTGCTGTTATGCCACAGCCACTCATGTGTATTCCAGCCAAGCACCGTGGGATGACCGCTTAAGGCAGCTATCAGACAGTCGGTTGTATAGCTGTCACCGTCAGATGTCAGTATCACCTCTCCATCTTCTGTATTATCCCTTATCCAGTCCAGTACAGCCGCTTCCTCTCCCATATCCCGAAGGATACCGGTAGTCGCATCTATCCCCTTGTAATTCCATGCATCTGTTTCTCCATACCATTGCCTGTATGCAGTAACAGAATATCCCAGCGTAAGAACGTAGAGTACCAGTGAAACAGCTGCTTTTTTTATATAAGATCTGTCACACAGATAACTCCGGATATCCGTCATGTCCGTGCCGCTTACCCTCCCATGACAACGTGATATGATCCTCACGATCACATACCCCGACATCAGACCAAGAAGGATGTATGCCTGGTAAGTCAGTTTGAACATCGTATTGCATCTTGGGAATCCATTAACATATATGTCCTCTACATATATGATCTCCGGCATGAAGGCCAGTCCTATCCCGCACATACCTATAAGAAGCATACATATATCCATAGCGTTAAGCCTTTTCTCTTGGCCATATAGATGTGTCAGGAAGGATACATACAATATAAGTGTAAAAAGGGGAAGCCCCCATAATATAAGCCACTGATAGACAAGCGAATGCTGTTCGCAGGTCTTCACTCCGTTGATCATTCTGTCGAACTTAAGTTCAAAAGGCAATTTGACTAAAGTTGCGACCGTATATACGAATACACCTGTAAGCGCCGTTGTTCCCAGAGTAATCCTTACCCCGTCCTGCCTGTATATATGCATAAAAAGTATCACACTTCCGGCAATTACATAGTATATCGGGTAATCCCAGTAATTGGTCATCGCCGCGATACCGATCATAAAGGCGATCGTGATGACCTCCGGACAGAATATGGACTTTATCATCATACCGTGATCCCTGCCCTTAACCGTATTCATGACATAAGCCGCCAGAAGTGCCGTTATCGTAAGCACTATCATAATATCAATGACATGGGCATGCAGGTCTCCTATCAGGAAGGAATAGCTTGGAAATTCCGAGATAGTCCTGTCAGCCGGATTATCCGGTATATACCCGATGTATCTGGTTGACGAAGCGAACCAGTACGTGGGCTTCTCGCCATCGAGCCGCAATATATCCCATATCATCGGAGACAATATGTAGAATACGATATAATGCACATTACCGCCGAAAGTCACCGCAGCCGATGATATAACTCCGCCAAGCATGGGAAGCAGCCTGCTCTTATCCCCTCTCTCTTCCTTATGTAATACCCATGCAAGCATCTCCTTAACGACCTTATAAGAGTATATGAGCGTAAGAGCCGCAATCATGGATAGTCCCAGTGAATAGCCCTCCCTCACGGGCACAAAGCATATCTTACACATATATGTGATCATATACAGCCCGTAATAGTAATAGTTAATGGTTTCTCCTGCAGCCCACATATCTGTGGGGGGCATATATGCCGTCTTATCCAGAGACACCATGAAGGCGTAGTCCATCACCCTCTCCGTCTCCACAGAATGTATCCTGTGTCCCAATAGCCATGTAAAAAAGATAAATGCAGCAACAAAGGCGATCTCGGCCCACGCAATCCCCTCCACCGTCTTTTCAACGGAATCGAATGCAAGCCGATTCTCTTTTTCTTTGTCTATGCCATTTCTTTTTAAGATAAGATATGCTGACAGATATATGGCTATACAGATAACAACGGGGATAATGATGCACCATACTCTGTCAAATGCTATGATGCGAAGTGATGATAAAAGCCACTGAAGATATGAAGCGACGGCAAGTCCCACAGTCTTGCCGAATATATAGCCTCTGTCCGAAAAGCCTTTAAATACCACTCTTATGACGGGATATGCCATCAGTCCGAGCAACAGGCTCCCTATCTCCCACCTTAACAGGCTTTGCATATCCCTTCCGATAAGCATAAATCCAATAATGACGGTAAGCATCGTCACTATGATAAGGCAGGCTATTCTGCGGTTGCTCTTATCATCCTCAGACAGTCTGCCTTTATCGTCACCTGCGCTATCGTTGTCTGTCATATTGATATTCATCGCTTCCCGACTCAACATATCGCTCAAACTCCCCATCAAAAGATCATAGAGAATAACCCTGCCGAGACAAGTCCCATGATGACTCCGGCCAACACTACTCCGCACATAACGGATAACACGCTTTTCTTAAAATCCATATCAAGTATGCTCGCTGCCAGAGTTCCGGTCCATGCACCGGTTCCGGGAAGAGGTATTCCCACGAACAGGAAAAGAGCCCAGTACAATCCTCTGCCGGCCTTCTCCTGCAACTTATCACCGCCCTTTTTGCCCTTCTCAAGACAGAAGTTGAAAAATCCTCCTATTATCCTCTTATCCTTGCCCCATTCAAGAACCTTCCTCGCAAAAAGGTAGATTATCGGAACAGGCACCATATTACCGATTATGGCTATCACATAGCACAACGGCAGATTAAGAGGTACACCCGAAGATATGAATCCGACTGCATAGGGTATCGCCCCTCTTAATTCTATTAGCGGAACCATAGAGATCAGGAAAACAAGCAGATAATGTGTTAATACGTTCATAAATCCTCCGTTCGACAGAATGACCGGTCTTAATCCGTTTTTGTCAGAATAAATATTTTATGAAAAATGTGCAATGACCACGCTTTATTATGATAACATGAGTTACCGTATGATTGAAGGCATGTTAAAATATCAAAATCGGAATTTCTATATTTTTCAGAATTTCATAACAATTCTAAAAGTCATCGAAAACACACGAAATATTATTTTATGTAATCCACAAAATATTGATGCCGCAGATTAAGCGGTCTGTAATATGTATAATATACTATACAAAATTATAATCTGAATTTTGCAGGTTGTGTTGCAAGTTGACCCCCACGAAAGTACCGTTTTATGCAGTTCGGAAGGGAATAACTTGCATTTTCGGCTTCTGAGTTATGTAAATTCTTGCATTTTTCGTCCAATATCTTGTGCCGCATTGCACTTATAGAATCCATTTTACCACAATATCTGCCCAAATCCCACATATTTGCATAAAAAGACTATTTTTTTATTATAAATTGTTTAATTTAATCGTGTTTTGATACCTTTTAGCACTTTAATCTTTTAACGTGCAGAATTTTATATGCCACAAGATATTGATCGTGTGTCTTTTTTATAAAAAATGGATTTTTTTGTCAATACAGACTGTATAAAGGTGGTATAATGTGATTATGAATGATCTTATAATTTTTATGAATTCAATATGGATACCCGTTCTTTTAGCAATTCTCTGTGCCGGCTACGGTATATATCTGGCTATCACGAAGGACCCTAAAGTCATACGGCGCAAGACAGGCCGGAACGATCTGCTTAAAGCTCCCGATAAGTATGTCCGCAACGCAATGTGGCTTATGTTCTTTATGGCTGTCGGATGCGTGGTCATGGTTATGATCATATATTTTACCGCCAACGATATGATAGCTACCGTAGAGTCCATTAGCTGGTTCATTGTATTCGCCTTTCTCTGGAAGAAAAACGAGGACACCAACGGTGCCCTCTGATTTTCCTCTGTATTCGTTTTTTACGGCCTGTAACCTGTAAGTTTATACTGTAATACCGTGCCTTATCCTCATTTTCACTCAGATAACGGCTTAATATATACTATACTCTTACCCGGTATCATTACAGTCATCCCCCCATCCGTATCCGAAGCAACCGCTTCGTCTCCGTCAGGCGACATTGTGGCCACTACGCTTACCTTTTCCTTAAAAGCTATGCTCTCTCCCTCTGCATCCGTGAGATTATATATGATATATATGGATTCGTCATTCCATGTCCGTGATATGACCGTTGCCGCTTCATTATAAGCATTCAATTCTTCCTCATACACGGAATCCCCTCTGGCTATCTCCGGGTAGCTGTTCCTGAGCATTAGTCCCTTTTTATAATAATTATATAGCGAGCCCTCATCATCATATTGTATATCCGCAGGTTCACACCGCTGCTCCACATCCTCATCCGCATCCGCAGGTCCCCTGCACATACCGGCAGTATCCTCATTAGACCATAGCATGGGAAGCCTCTTATTCTCATCCTTGGTTCCCTTAGAGCTCATTCCGAGCTCCTCCCCGTAATATATATACGGAGAACCCGTCATACTTAGCAGTATTGCCGATGCCATCTTCATATCCCGAACCTTGCCGTTAAGTGCATTGGATACTCTGGGCATGTCATGATTGGTTATAAAGGGGGCATTGATGCATTCCGGATTCACAGCCTTCCTTGCATTCTCGTTTTTTATCATGTTATCAACGAATTTATCCGAGCTCTCCCTTCCTCTGGCAGCCTTGATTATATCCCCCTCCGCCTGAGCAAAGCCAAAATCAAACATACTTGGTGTATCGCTTGCATAATAAGCTTCTATTGTCTGTTCCGAGGCCCATACCTCACTGACCATATAGAAGTCGGGATCAAGTCCTGTGCAGTAATTATAAAGTCTGTTAAGCACCCTTGTGTTAAAGGCCGTATCACCCTCCTCATAGTGCAGAGGCGCATCCATCCTGAAGCCATCCGTCCCCTTGCTTATCCAGAATGACGCAACATCCTCAAGCTCCTTCATTAACGCCTCATTGTCAAGATTCAGATCCGGCATCTGTGACCAGAAGCTTCCTTCATAGTAATAATCGGTATCCGCAATTTGATACCATGTGTTATCTTTCTTCTCCTTCGATATATTGTAATAATCCACATAAGGACATTCGCTTATATCCGGTTCCTGCCCTTCATCAAGCCCCTTAAGATACTCTGTAGCCTCCATAAACCACGGATGCCGGGAAGAGGTATGATTGATCACCATATCAATGATAACCCTGATATGCTTATCATGAGCCGCATTAATAAGGGCCTCATAGTCCTCCATGGTCCCGTATTGCTCATCTATGGCCATATAATCACATACATCATACTTATGATAGGTCGTGGAAGGCATTATCGGCATAAGCCATATCCCGTTGCATCCAAGCTCCGCGATATGATCAAGCTTCTCTTCAACCCCCTTAAGGTCGCCTATCCCGTCACCATCGCTGTCATAGAAGGAATATACGAATACCTCATAGTAATTCCTGTAATTATCATCCACCGCATCCGCAATCTTTACCTGCTTATCGGTTCTTTTCCCGCAGCCGGACATTAACAGGACTATACTTATGATCATCAGGAGTGTTTTTTTCATTGCCGCATTTGCCTTTGAATTAAGTGCTTTTTAGCGTTAATTAACATGGAATCATTATATAAAGCCGGGCAAAAAGCCGACAGGTAATACTCAGCCCTTGACTGCACCGCCTGTAACGCCCTCTACATAATACTTCTGTAAGCACATGAAGAGTATGGTTACGGGAATAGCTACAAGGATACCTCCGGCACAAAATCTGGTAAAATATCCCTGATAATCGTTGGTCCATACCCACCTTGTCATTGCCACGGCCACGTTATAGCTCTCATCATGTCCGAATGCCACATATGAAGCGAATACATAGTCACACCATGGCGCCATGAATGCAACCAATGCCGTATATATGATTATAGGCTTGCTCATGGGGATGGTCATGGTGAAAAATACTCTCGCCCTTGTCGCTCCGTCTATACGGGCAGCCTCGTCAAGTGCCTTGGGTATCGTATCAAAGTATCCTTTACATACATAATATCCCATGCCCGAACTTGCAACCGATACGAGTATAAGTCCCGGAACCGCTCCTGCCTGTGTAAGTCCGAACTGCTTAAGCAGGAAGTACAGACATATCATCGTAAGGAATCCGGGGAACATACCAAGTATCAGCCAGAATCTCATAAGGAAAGTTCTTCCCGTGAATCTCATGCGCGAAAGTGCATAGCTTACACACAATATGATGATCGTCTGGAATATGGCCACAAACACAGCAATAATAATGGTATTGAGATACCACCTTAAGAAATTGGTCTGCCCGCTGAATAAGAACCTGTAGTTATCGAGCGAAAAATGCTTCGGCACAAGATAATCAACCATTCCGCCATACTCAACGGCAGGGTCATAGCTTCTAAAGCTCTGAAGCACCAGTCCAATGAACGGAAAAAGCCATATTATACTTATAATAACAAGTGCTATGTATGCTACGGCGTTGCCTGCCGCTCTCTTCTTCTTATATGATGTATTCATTATTGGAAGCCCTCCTCGTCTTTAACAGATGGTAAAGCATTATATACCACAAGTGATACAACAGCAGTTATGATGAATACCATGATACCTATTACGGCCGCCATGGAGTAGTTGGTATCGGTAACGGTCATCTTGTATAACCATGTGACTAAAAGGTCGGTACTACCCGCATTCTCAGCCAGATTAACCGACAACGGCTTACCCTGCGTCAGAAGATAAATGACATTGAAATTATTCAGGTTGTTGATAAACTGTGTCAGAAGGAAGGGTCCTGTTACGAAGAGCATATAGGGTAATGTGATGTTTCTAAACATCTGCCAGCCCGTAGCCCCGTCGATCCTTGCACTTTCATACAGATCTTCCGGTATATTCATAAGAAGACCCGTGGCTATAAGCATAAGATAAGGAATACCTATCCATATATTCACAACGATTATCGTGATCCTTGCAAGCATCGGATCAACCCAGAACTGTATGGGTGAATTGATCCATCCCCATTTCATCAGATAGCCGTTGATAAGACCGTCATTGGCAAAAAGCTTCATAATATACAGAAGCGAAACAAACTGGGGAACCGCTATTGTAAGGACGAGTATCGTCCTCCACAGCTTCTTAAGCTTAATGCCCTTCTTATTGATAAGAATCGCAACCGCAAGTCCAAGGAAATAGTCTATAAATGTTGCAAAAAAGGCCCATACCAGTGTCCACACAAGCACCTGCACAAATGTACGGCCTATGCCGGACGAACCGAAGGACAGAAGCTTCTCAAAATTCTGGAAGCCCACCCATGTAAAAAGGTTGGTCGGTGCCTGATGGTTCTTATCATAATTGGTAAAAGCCACACATATCATGAATACAATAGGCAATACAGTGAATACGAATATGCCCGTGACAGGAAGTGCCAGAAGGGTCTTGTCAAAGTTCTTGTCGAACAGTGAAGCGAAGACCTCTTTATTGGACGGAAGCCTCTTACCTGCTTTAAGCAGCCTCTCTGCCTCCATATTATCTCTGATGTTCAGATACCACACCAGAATAAAAGCCATGATCACGAAGGCGGTCAGTACACCGAACAGCAGAATAAGAAAGCTGTTGTCTCCGTATACGGTCTTACGTCCTACCTTCTGAGTAGCTACCGTGCCAAGTGTAGATAATTTGATGACATACTTGCCGCCAAAGTCTGCGATATACCATATAAACGCAGCTTCCAAGGCAAGAAACGCCAATCCCTTTAAGATCTGCCCTCTGAGCAGTTGTCCGAATCCCAGTATAAGGAGAGAAACCTTGGTCTTCCAGTCTCCCTTAGTTACCGCCTCTCCTATGGGACTAAGAACTTTCTTGATGCTATCACCCATATTTTCCTCCAATCCAAGCCTGTACGTTGCAACCCCTATAAGCACTTTGACTTGCTTATATAAGCCATTCTGTCAGGATGACTTATATAAGCAAGCCCGGCAAAGATATCTTCACCGGGCTTATACCTTTGATCAATCTATGCTCTTATATTTTATCACAGATTGAGATTATCTAAAATATCAATATATTACTGTGCATAACCTACACATGTGTCCTGGAACTTCTGAAGCACTGCCATAAGGTCATCATCAGAAGATGTTGCAAGGATCTCACCGTTTCTTACAGAATCGCCAAGTCCTGTTGCAAGTGTCCAGTAATCTGCAGGATACTGGCCCTGAGGAACAGTGAATGCGAGCTGCTCGCCGAGTGCTGCAAGTGCTTCGTCAGCCTTAACCTCTGATGAGCCCTGTGCTGCTACGTTGGAAGGACCCCAGCCTACTTCATTGAATCTTGCAAGCTGTACTTCCTCACCTGCAAGGTAATTGGCTATGGCATCACATACCTCAAGCTTAAGATCATCCTCCTGAGGCTTAACACCTAAGAGCTTGAATCCGCCGAAGCCACTCATCTGATATGTCTTGCCGTCTGCACCTTCGAATGAAGGAAGCTTTGCACAAGCATAGTTGTCGCCGAAAAGCTCCTTGACCGTGTCTTTATCCCATGTACCGTCTACGATAGCTCCGACATTTGTAGCCTCACCTGCCGCAGAGCCGTTCTGGAATGCCTTCGAACCGTTGAGTTCGATCATCTCTCTAAGCGCAACGACACCGTTATCTGATGCATAAGATACATTAGCCTTTGTGAAGTTACCCTGATCGTCTGTCTCATAAGAAAGGTCACAACCTGTAGCGAAGAAGAATGCTGTCTGATACCATCCTGAGTTGATCTCCATGTAGAAATTCTTGCCGGCTGCTTCACAGTCCGCAACGATCTTCTCAAGAGAAGAAGGGTCTGTTACAACACTCTTATCATAGTATAAGAAATAACCGTTATCTGATGTAAGAGGATAAGCATAGAGCTGTCCGCCTACTGTAGCTGCTGCAATTGAGCCTGCATCATTGTTGGCCTTAACATCAGCCTCATAAAGAGGATTAACAACCTCAAGTGCGCCTGCAGAAACAAGTCTTGCGATCTGGTCCTGAGCGAATGCATAGATATCTGCACCAGCCTGAACGTCTGTGATCATTTGACTTGCCGCATCACCTTCGCCAACTGCCTCAACAGTTACCGTGTAGCCTGCAAACTGCGGATTGGCATCCATAAATGTCTTGATCTGATTGTTGGTAAAGTCTACAACATTATCTGCAACCCATACCTTAATCTCACCCGTACCGTAGTCAGTGATCTCTGCTGCTGCATCTGCAACCGCATCCGCTGCTGTGTTGGCTGCGTCTGCTATTGTATCCGCATTGTCAGTCACAACATCTGCTGCAGTATTGGCTGCATCCGTTACCTCCTGCGCACCGCAGGCTGTAAGGCCAAGAACCATAGTAGCAGCGAGAATGCTTGCTAAAATCTTCTTTTTCATAGTTTCCTCCTTAAAATTCCGCATGTATTTTTACATGCATTACTAAAACTTACTAAACATATTGTAATTACTTTTAATAAATGCGTCAATAATTTTGTTTCACAAATTTACTGACGCATTTTTGTACAAATTTACTAAAATTTACTAAAATTCTTTCAATGATCCTTATTTACTTGCTGTTAAGATCACTTCTTATTCTCGTTATATACCTTCTTAGCCTCTTCCCAGCCGACCTTGGCACCGGCAATTCCTGCCTTGGCAACCTCGACTCCGGTATTGACAACATCCTTGGCAAGCTCCTTGCCCGACTTGGCTATATCCTTAGCCGTCTCCTTGGCAGAATCCTTGTTATTGGCTACGAAGTCCTTAGCCGCACCCGCTGCGCTCTTAGCCTTGGTACGTACATCACCTGCGACATCCTTGGCCTTATCCTTCACATCATCAAAGGCTTTCTGTATCTTCTCCTCAAGTCCTTCGCTTCCGCCCTTGCCATATGCAATTGCAGCCTGTGCAGCCGCAAGTCTGGCGATGGGAACTCTGTAGGGTGAGCATGATACATAATCAAGTCCTATTCTATGGCAGAACTCTACAGATGTGGGATCTCCGCCATGCTCTCCGCATATTCCTATATGAAGGTTCGGATTAACCGGCTTTCCGAGCTTGATAGACAGCTCCATAAGCTTTCCTACACCATCCTGATCGATACGTGCGAAGGGATCGTTCTCGAATATTTTGCTCTCATAGTATGCCTGTAAGAACTTGCCGGCATCATCTCTTGAGAATCCGTAGGTCATCTGTGTAAGATCGTTGGTACCGAAGCAGAAGAAGTCAGCTTCTTTGGCGATCTCATCAGCTGTAAGTGCAGCTCTGGGAATCTCGATCATGGTTCCTACTTCATATTCTATATTGATATCCGAAGCGGCGATCTCGGCATCGGCTGTCTCAACCACCACCTTCTTAACATTCTTAAGCTCCTTGACATCGCACACAAGAGGTATCATGATTTCGGGGCGTACTACCCAGTCCTCATGCTTCTTCTGTACATTGATGGCTGCTCTTATGACTGCCTTGGTCTGCATGGCAGCTATCTCGGGATATGTGACCGCAAGTCTGATTCCTCTGTGACCCATCATGGGGTTGAACTCATGCAGAGATGCGATAAGTGACTTGATCTCATCGATAGGCTTACCCTGAGCATAAGCAAGCTTCTTGATATCATCATCATCCGTAGGTACGAACTCATGAAGCGGAGGATCAAGGAATCTGATGGTGACAGGACATCCCTCCAAAGCTTCATATAACTGCTCGAAGTCATTCTGCTGATAAGGAAGTATCTTATCAAGAGCAGCCTGTCTCTGTTCTATGGTATCCGCACAGATCATCTCACGGAATGCTTCTATTCTGTCCTCCTGGAAGAACATATGCTCTGTACGGCACAGTCCTATTCCTTCGGCTCCAAGCTCTCTTGCCTTCTTGGCATCGGCAGGTGTATCTGCATTGGTACGTACAGCCATTGTACGATACTTATCCGCCCAGTTCATTACTCTCTCGAACTCGCCTGCGATCTGGGCATCAACCGTAGGTATGATACCGTCATAGATATTACCGGTACTTCCGTCTATGGATATGGGATCTCCCTCGTGGAATTCCTTACCGCCCAGAGTGAACTTCTTATTGGCTTCATCCATGTTGATATCGCCACAACCCGATACACAGCACTCGCCCATGCCTCTTGCAACGACAGCTGCATGAGAGGTCATACCGCCTCTTACGGTAAGTATTCCCTGTGCAGCCTTCATACCGGTGATATCCTCAGGTGATGTCTCAAGACGTACAAGTACGACCTTCTCGCCTCTCTCTGCCCACTCAACAGCATCATCCGCGGTGAATACGATCTTACCGCATGCCGCTCCGGGTGAAGCTCCGAGTCCCTTGCCTGCCGGTGTAGCCTTCTTAAGCGCATCCGCATCGAACTGGGGATGAAGAAGGGTATCAAGGTTACGGGGATCTATCATTGCAACAGCTTCCTGCTCTGTTCTCATGCCCTCATCCACAAGATCACATGCGATCTTAAGAGCAGCCTGAGCGGTCCTCTTACCGTTTCTGGTCTGGAGCATGTATAACTTACCGTGTTCTACGGTGAACTCCATATCCTGCATATCTCTGTAATGTGTCTCAAGCTTTTCGCATACATCCTTAAACTGTGCGAAAGCCTCGGGGAACTTCTCCTCCATCA
>ODAI010754240.1_pt1 | contig 26875 bp, 22 predicted proteins | sample 1539321 | NCBI WGS metagenome assembly ODAI01 (sample SAMN02144231, study PRJEB22623) | gut metagenome | biome: sheep rumen | host: Ovis aries | place: New Zealand
GCAAAAGCCAGGCAAAGCCTGTCCGCATCTATCTTTGCGGTGCAATGTTCAAGCTCCCACTGAATTTGGAATTGCTTGCAATTCCGTTGGTTATGAGTATGTAGCAGAAATTTATTTCTGCGGAATACGAATATCATTGACAATACGGTTTTGGAAAGATTGACAGGAGGTATCGTATATGGAAAAAGAACAGGAAAAGAAAATGCGTGAGCTTTCGGTGGCAGGCTGTGAAGTTATAGGCGAGGGCGCTGTCGGAAAAGTGTATCGGCTTGATGATGAGACGATAATCAAGGTTTTTGCGCCCGGTGTGCCGCTTGAAGTTGTACAGGAGGAAAAGCGTATTGCAAAAAATGCGTTTGTTGCGGGCGTACCTACCGCCATATCTTTTGATGTTGTAAAGGTGGGCGAAAGCTACGGCGCGGTCTATGAGATGCTGCGTGCGAAAACGCTTTCCGCATTTATAAGGGAAAATCCCGATAGTGCAGCCGAAATGGGCAAAAGAATGGGGCGCTTGCTAAAGGAACTCCACAAGATAGAAGTTGATACAAATAAGTTTGTTGATGTACGCGCCTTGTTCAAAGAGCGTGTGCGCCGTATGGAGAAGTTTCTTACAAAAGAAGAGACCGATAAGCTTACGGCGGTTTATGACTGTCTTGATGAGCGAAATACCGTAATGCATGGTGATTTTCACCCTAAAAATGTTATGTATTCGGAAAAAAATGACGAGCTTCTTTTTATCGACCTTGCCGATATGGGTTACGGACATCCGCTTCTTGACCTCGGCGCGACCTGCCTTGTAATGGAAGTGTTCGGACGGGCTACTCCCGAACGTTCGCCCCATTTTATTGGGCTTGAATACAAAACCTCACTTGAGATCTGGGGGAATATACTGTCGGAATACTTTGACGCAGCCGATATAAAAGAAGCGAAGATACTTGCGGATATTTACGGACAGGCTAAATTTGCGCTTTTCCCTGCAATTATCCCGAATATGCCCCAAAATGATGTAATGGGCTTTGTGATGGGTGCAAGAGCAAGAGGATTTTTGAATAAGGATTTTGACATTACACCTGCCTTAAAAACGAGCCTGAAATTTTAAGGAATGTCATACAGGGGAGGCTTTGCTGTGACTCATACACAAAACTGTCCCCTGTATGACTCTCTAACCGTCCCCTGTATGACCTTTATTCGGCGGTGATATACGGTGAGGTAAACAGGCAGTAACCGTCCCAGCGTTACCCTTGTATTTGCCAATAAAAAGACAGCCTTTATTTACACAATATTTGTCCAAAACGCAAAAAGGGCAACACGTTTTTGTGCTGCCCCTGCGTTAAAATTTATTTTAGCTTGCTTTGTTTAAAATTGCTATTACATCAAGCATATCAATATTGCCGTTATAGTCCGTATCCGCACGGGCAAAAATCGCCGTGTCGGTTATTTTTTGCGCATTGCTTATGTGTTTTAAAAGCATTGCGGCATCGACATTATCGACTGCTCCGCTGCCGTCAATATCGCCCTGCTTGTAGATGACATTCAGGGTCATATTACAGTATGTTGTTCTCCCGCTTGATGGGGTAACTGTCAGTCCGGCATTTATTGTCTTACCTGCGGGTACGGTTTTTGCACTTATAACGCATGTCTTCACATTTGGATTTGTAAATTCTATGTCCTGTCCGTCTACCCTTACAGTCCATTTATAGGTGTTACTGTTTGAGCCGTAGTAATTCAGCTTAATTTCATCACCGTAGTATACAAAATGTGTACCGCCTTGCCCTATAAGAAATTCGTTAGTTATATCCTTCCAGCCTGCATAGAGCGTTATATCCTCCGTTATCAAACTGCTGAAATCAAATTCATACAAAGGCGTTCTTAATGTGGGATCCGTATACCAACCGATGATATATTTGCCGTTATATTCGTAGGTGTTTTGCGGCCTTTCCGCATTATCCTCATAAATAACAGTCTGCGGCGGTATAGTGTAAGGGCATTCAGCGCCCAGATCAAAGGTAACGGTAAGGTCACGGTGCTTGTAGGTTGCCGTAATGACTGCATCCTTTCCTATTCTGAAAAGGACTTTCTCGCCCGGCAGATATAATGCAGGCTGCCCGTAACCCGCCAGATCGGCAGACCAAAATGCAAAAACATAGTCCTCGTATGGCGGCGTAAATGTACATTCGGGGAAAGTAAAGGTATCGCCGTCATAAAACATTACGCTTTCCGTTGTTCCGCTGCCCTCGCCCGCATTATAGCTTATATTGTATTTATCTGTCTTTACCTCACAGGTTCCGCTGTATGTAAGTGTTATTTTTTGGTCTATTTCGTCAACGCCCCATATTGATATTTCAATGGTTCCGGATGCAAATTCTTTTTCCCTTGCTATGGCTTTAATATCCAATGTATCGCCCGGATTTATATATCCGATAGAATATTTATCACCGCTTTTAAGCGAATACTTATATCTTGCAACAGAGGGATAGCCGTTCCATGACAAGACCCCTTTGCTTATGTGATCGGACATATCACCAAAGATTTTTGGCTCCAACCAACCGTATATAGGTTCGCAATCCTTCTTCCCGGTCTCATAGCTTGACCTGAAGCCTTTATAGTTTGTATCAATATCACCAATTGCTTTTGCAATTATAATGTACTGCTGTGTATTTATAAGCTCGTATCCTGAAAGATCCCATTCATTTGTCGGTAAAAGTGTTGCAGCGTATTCAGACTCACCTGTTTGTGCATTAACAATTGTAAAAGCGTAAGCCACAGCCCCATCTTGAAGGTCGCATACTGCCTTTTTGCCCTCCCAGCGGACATTTGTCGGGGGATTTAATTTACCAAAATTTTTAACAAAAGTATACCCGCCGTCCATTTGTGCAATTGTGTTATTTTCGGCATCGTTGGCAGATATAAATATATTGTGCTGTCCGTCTGTGGGATTGTTTTCCCAACAATGATAGTATAGGTTTATCGTCCTTTTATCTTGCGTATCTCCGTTGGTAACAGATATTTTCCTGTAATATTTGCTGTCAAATGTTACCCAATAAAAATCCGTATCGGGATAAGCTTCCCATGTCATTATTAAGTCGCCGTTTTTTTCTTCAACCGTGTAATTTAAGGTGCCGACATCGGCAAATACCAATGTCTGCATAAGTATAACTGCCATAACCGCAAATATCACAGCAAATATCTTTTTAATGTTGCTCATAGCCTATTGTCCTCCTTTTTCATTGGTGGATTTTTTTGTTTATATTTTTATATCTTCTTATGGATACACAATATCAATTCACAGTATATCACAATACCCGCCCCCAAACAAAAAACATACATAGGGACGGTTTTCTGTATGGCTCTATTTGAGCCTTTTTTGCCATTTCAAACGTTAACGCATCTCTGTCCTCTGTTATTTTCAGCCTTTCGGCAGACCTATTCGCAGGTCGTAGCAGATTATCCTTACTATCATTGCCGCCGCTTCCGAGCGTTTTATATTATCGTTCGGGTGGAAGGTATAGTTTGCGTCGCTGCCCACTGCCGCACCGAGATTGAACATATCGAGTATTTCCTCATAATACGGTGTTGTGTAGTCAACATCGGGTATGTCGGTCAAAGGCACTTCGTTTATATAGTCTCTGTGGGTGTCGCAGCGTGAAAATATATACGCTATTTCAGCCCTTGTTGCGGGCTTTGTCGGGTCAAGCTGTACCGTGGGTTCTATAATGCCGTTTTGCTTGCAGTATTCCATATATTTGTCATACCAGTTTTCGCCGAAAGGCATAGTGTCAAGCACATTTGTGTTGTCAAAGTATTCGCGTGCGCAGGCTGCTATTTTTGCCGCCTCCGCAATGGTGATATTATCGTCGGGCTTGAAATATCCGTCACCCTTGCCGTTTAAAAGACCGAATTGGGTCGCAATGCTTATATAACTGTGATACCAGGCTTCGGGTGTAACATCAATAAACTCTATATCGGGTGCGCCGTTCGGACCTTCGTTATCCTCTGATATCTCGCTTGGGTCTCTGCCGTCTTCCGTATCAAAGGTATCGCCGCAGATACTGCATATATATCCGCCGTCCTTGCCGTCATATTCATAATCGTGAACTATCTCTATCGCAAAGTTGTTATCGCCTTTTGCGGCGGTCAGCCTGTCAAGAAGAGCCTGTTCCTTTTCTGCTGAATAGCTGCTGTCACAGGGCACAACAAAGTTGATAAAGCCCGTGTTTTTGAATACGTCCTTGCCAAAAGCTATATTAAGATCGGGCAGAGTGAAACGTACAAGTGCGGGACAGTCGCGGAAAGCCATATCACCTATTTTTGTGAGTGTGGACGAGCATTGAAAATCCACAAGATTAGGACATTCCGCAAAGGCTTCCTGCTCAACGGCGGTTATGCCCTTTTCAAGAGCTATGGTCTCGGCGGTCAGACCCGCAAAAGCCTTGATGCCGACTTTGTCTATCTTTTGCCCGAGTTCCTCATTGGGCACAAGTATGTTGTTGTCTATGCCGACATAGGCGGTGACTGTGCCGTTTTCCACAAAGTAATCCGTTGCTTTTGCCTCGCAGAATGCCGTTTGCGAAAACATAAGCATTGATGCCGTTAAAATAGCTGTAAAAGCAAATCTTTTCATTTTAGTTCCCCCTTTTTCTTCTCTTTTTTACTTTTATTGTATAACCCGAAAGGTGATTTGTCAATCGTTATATGTTTTTCTTTCTTTTTGCAAGGGGTACAGGGGACACACAGTCCACAAGAAAAAGCATAAACAAAATATTTACCGGGCAGTTCAGATCATATGTATATTTTCCCTGCGGTGTGCGTATAATTTACCATATACGATATATATAATATGATAAAGCAAAAGACACGGCGGAGGTATCAAAATGGAAGAACGCAGTTATATCGAACGCAGGAACAGCATACGCAGAGCGCGCAGAACACCGCTTAAAAAGCGGCAGAGTTATTTTATGCTGCGGCTTAATACCGCGCTTGCGCTTGGCATTATCGTGTTGTGTGCAAACATGATAGACCTTGATGTCACAAATGCGTTTTCGGATGCGATAAAGCATATCATAACGCAAAGCAGTGATATAGGCGCGGCAAAAGAGAGCGTTGCGGCGGCGGTGGACTCGCTGCTCAACGGCGGAGGTATATCGGTGTTTGCAAAGGAAAAACACGGTGTAGAGTTGAGTGACGAGCTTATCTCGCAGATGAACGAGCAGGCGGCGGCTTATGAAAATACGCAAAAAAAAACGGCGGAGCGATAGAGACTAATTCCGAGACCAAAACGGAAATGACCTCGGATGAGCTGATACCGCCGATAGAAGATGCTGTTGTAAGCGATGTCTTCGGGCAGAGGGTGAACCCCGTGACGGGCAGGGAGGAGTTTCACAAGGGCATTGACCTTGCCGTGCCCGTCGGAACGGCGGTAAGAGCCTGCGCGGGCGGAATAGTCGCCGACTGCGGCTATTCGGGCAGCTACGGCAATTTCGTGAAGATAAAAAACAGTGATTATACCTATTTATATGCGCATCTTAACGAGGTGAAAGTTCAAAAAAACGAAACGATAACGCAGGGGCAGACGGTGGCTTTTTCGGGTTCTACGGGGCAGTCTACGGGTCCGCACCTGCATTTTGAGCTGTACAAGGGGGATGAATTGACCGATCCTGAATTTGTGCTTGAAACGGAGTAAAGATGTTTATTTTTAAAAAAGTTAAAATTAAGTTCAAGCCGTCATTTTTTGTTTTGGCGGCTTTTTCGGTTTTATGCGGTGTTGAGGAGTATTTTGTCACGCTGCTGATACTTGTTGTGCTGCACGAGCTTTGCCATATTTTCACGGCAGGCATATGGGGGCTTGAAACGCGGTCGGTAACGCTTTGCGCCATAGGCGCGGCGGCGGATATAAACGGGCTGGAGAGCCTGCATATCACAAAACGCATTGCAGTTGCACTTGCGGGGCCGCTTTTCAATATTCTGCTGTGTCCGCTCTCGCCCTCGCCCATAAGGCAGATGAACCTTGCGCTCGCACTTTTTAACCTGCTGCCGCTGTACCCTCTTGACGGCGGCAAAATACTGCATTATATTGTAAGCTGTTGTATGGGCGTGCTGCGCGGCAATATCCTTATCTCGAAACTCAACACCCTTATGAGTGCGGCGCTGCTTTTTTTCGGCGCCGTGCAGCTTGTGCTTTATCCGCCGAATATAAGCCTGCTTTGCATAGGTATGTATTTTTATAAGCTGAACAAGGCAAACCGCATCAACCTTACATACACTTTCTATAAATCCATAATAAACAAAAACGAAAACAAGATCATGCCCGTGAGATGTATGACCGCAGGTGCGAAAATGGAGATAAAAGCGCTTGTTTACCGCCTCGGCTGGGATTATTACACGCTTGTTTATGTGCGTGACGGCGGCAGGCTGATACCCGTGAGTGAAGAAAAACTGCTTGGGCATATTCTGCAAAACGGTCTGCGCGGCTGCGTGGAAAATGTTTTTCAAAACAATTCCCAAAAACAGGGCTGAAAAATAATGTATATTTATCATATTGCACAAAATTTTATATTTTGAAAAACTTTTCTTGACGTTTAGGGTGTTTTTCACTATAATAGAAATAGTGCTGAAATAACAAAAATATTAAGCAGATCTATGCAATATAAATTTACAGAAGGGGGTGCTTTCCGATGAAAATGACATTTCAACCTAAGAAAAGACAGAGAAGCAAAGTTCACGGTTTCAGAAAAAGAATGAGCACTGCAAACGGCAGAAAGGTAATTCTTGCAAGACGCAGAAAGGGCAGAAAGGCTCTTTCGGCATAATCGGGCTTTCGCCCGTGACGAAAAACGGGTTTTTCGTCAGTTTTGCAGCTGTGCTGCGCGCCGCTTAAGCGTCACTTGTACAGCTGTAAGGTATGCAAAATCAAGTTTTGCTCCTCGGCGAAAACGCGGTTTCCGCCTGCGGCTTTTTAGTCTGCGACGCCAAAGTTTGAATAAAACAAAAATGAACTTACAATAGGGGCTGAGTCGATGATATGATGATTATTATATCGCACGCAGCCCTTATTTAATATAAACAAAACGGGGGATGCTTTTTTCGGCACTATTGCATTTTATCCGTTTAAAAAGGGGTAGACGGGATGAAATTTACCCAGACATTAAAGAAAAACTTTATGTTTCGTTACGTTTACAACCGCGGACATTCCATTGCCAACAGAAATCTTGTGATGTATGTTTACAGAAACGGCAGGGACTACAATCGTATCGGGTATTCGGTCAGCAAAAAGGTCGGCAACTCGGTCGTGCGCAGCAGGGTAACGCGGTTACTCCGTGAAAGTTATCGTCTTACGGAGGAGAAGGTCAGCAGGGGCTATGACATTGTTGTTATAGCGAGGGCATCGATTTGTGGACTGCCTTTTGCCGAAGTTGACCGTTCCCTGAAACATTTATTGAGAAAACAAAATATTTTGAAATGATTGAGAAGTGATGATTATGGTATCGAGGTTTCTTGCAAAAGCCGCTATGGCTGTGATAAGCTTTTACCGCAGGTTTATATCGCCTATGTTCCCGCCTGTGTGCCGTTTTACGCCCACCTGTTCGCAGTATGCGTATCAGGCGTTTGAAAAATACGGCTTTTTTAAGGGACTGTATCTTACTGTCAGAAGGCTTTTGAAGTGCCATCCTTTCCACAAGGGCGGCTATGACCCTCTGCCGTGATCAGCATTTCCGGGAGGAAACAATTGACTACGAATTTATACCTGGCATCAAGTCTTATGCGTGAACCCGGCGTTATTGTCGGACCTATCGCAAAACTTCTCGGCCTTATCGTAAATGTGCTTTTCAATGTGGTTTACGGTTTTACGCAGGCGAACTCGCTTGGCATTACCATAATACTGTTTACGGTGTTTGTAAGGCTTCTGATGATACCTATTGCATATAACCAGCAAAAATCCATGTTCGTTATGCGCAAGATACAGCCCGAGATACAGAAAATTCAGGACAAATACAAGGGTATGCTCAACGACCCCGATGTTCAGCGCAGGATGTCGATGGAGACACAGCGTGTTTACCGCGACCATAACTACAATATGTTCAGCGGCTGTCTCCCGCTTCTTATACAGATGCCGATATTCTTCGGTCTGTACTATGTTATGCGACATCCGTTCGCTTATATCGAAACGATAAACACTATCTACAATTCGCTTTCGGACGGCATACTCGGCTGCATACAGTCGGGCAACAAGCAGGCGCTTGAACTGTTTACGACAGTCTGCACAAAGCTGCGTATAGACGAGGGTACGGAAGTTACCACATCAATGTTCAACTATATCCTTAATGCCGTTGAGCCCGAGGATGTAAAGAGCTTTGTTTCATATGTGGGCAGCGCCGATATTTCAAGCTTGTACGAGCAGAAAACGGTGATCGAGAGCTTCCTCGGTCTCAACCTTACCGAAACACCTACACTTGCATTGAGCAAAAACCTTATTTTACCCATTCTTTCGGGCTTTACGACCTGGCTTTCGTCATGGCTTATGTCCAGAAAGAACCAGCCCACAGACCCTGCTATGAAATCGCAGCAGAACATTATGAACATCACTATGCCGCTGCTTATGGCGTGGTTTACAACAAGCGTGCCCGCAGGTCTTGGCGTTTACTGGATAACGGGTAATATATTTATGATATTCCAGCAGCTTATACTTAATAAGCATTTTGAATTAAAAGAAGCGCGTGAAAGCGCAAACGGAAAAGAGGGAAAGAAAAAATGAAAGCAGTTGAAATAATCGGAAAATCTATCAGCGAAGCTGTCGAGGAAGGCGCAGCAAAACTCGGCGTTGGTTTAAGTGAAGTTGAATATACTGTTGTTGACGAGGGCTCAAAGGGTTTTCTCGGTTTAGGCGCAAGACCCTCTAAAGTAAGAGTATATATCCCCGGCTTTGAGAGCGAACTTGACGAAAAGCCCGAGGAAGTGAAGCCCGAGCCGAAAAAGGAAGTTAAGGAAGCAAAGAAAGAAGCTAAAAAAGAAGTAAAAATAGAAGTAAAAAAAGAAGCAAAGGCAGAGCCGCAGAAAGAAGAGCAGCCTGTTGAGCAGCCTGCAACGGAAACCGCACAGGTTGACGGCGAGCAGGAAGAAAAGCCCGAAAGACCGCCTTTGACGGACGAAGACAAGGCTGTTATCATCAAGATGGCAGAGGACTTTCTGAAAGAACTTTTCGGCGCTATGAAGCTTGAAGTTGAGCTTAACTCCGAATTTGCGGATAATAAGCAGCTCATAGTAAATATGAACGGGCCCGAAATGGGTGTTATAATAGGCAAAAGAGGACAGACACTCGACAGTATACAGACACTTACAAGCCTTGTTGTCAACAAGAGCGACTATCCTTACATCAATGTAACTCTTGACACGGAGAGCTACCGCGAAAGACGCAAGGAAACACTTGAAAGACTTGCTTTCAACCTTGCCAAAAAATGCAAGCACAACCGCAGGAATGTGGTGCTTGAGCCTATGAATCCTTACGAAAGACGTATTATCCATTCAACCCTTCAGAATGACAGATACGTTACAACATACAGTGAGGGTGTCGAGCCGCACAGATACGTTGTTATAACAATGAAAAACGGCTATAACAAACAGCAGAGAGAACAAAAAGAACAACAATAAAAAAATGGGTGCCGCAAGGCACCTGTTTTTATAAGGAGATTTTTTATGCCTTACGTAAACGAATTTGACACTATCGCGGCTATTGCAACGGCTACGGGCAGCGGCGGTATCGGTATTGTGAGAATAAGCGGTGAAAACGCTGTCGGCATTGCCGATAAGCTTTTTGTGCCGAAGTCGGGCAAACCGCTGAAAGAGCGTAAAAGCCATACTTTAAGCTATGGCAGCATAGTTTTTGACGGAAAGGTCATTGACGAGGCGCTTGTTTCGGTGATGCGTGCACCGAACAGCTACACCTGTGAGGATGTGGCGGAGATAAATTGTCACGGCGGCTACAGTGCGGTCACGGCGGTGCTTGATGCGGTGCTTAAAAGCGGCGCGCGTATAGCGGAGCCGGGCGAATTTACCAAACGCGCGTTTCTGAACGGCAGGATAGACCTTACACAGGCACAGGCGGTTATAGATGTGATAAACGCAGGCACGGAGGAAAGCCGCCGTGCTGCCGTAATGCGCCTTGAGGGCAGGCTGTCGGAAAAGATAAGAGCCATGCGCGAGGAGATACTCGGTATGATAGCACATATAGAGGTTTCCATGGACTACCCCGAGCATGACGAGGATGTGATGAACAAGCAGAACGTAAAGCAAAAAACGCTTGTTCTGCTTGAAAAGATACAAAGCCTTATTGACGGTGCGGACACGGGCAGGATACTGCGCGAGGGCATAGATACCGTTATACTCGGCAGACCGAATGTGGGCAAGTCCTCGCTTCTGAACAGTCTGCTTGACGAGGAAAGGGCGATAGTGACCGATATACCCGGCACAACGCGCGATATACTGCGTGAAAGCGTGAACCTTAACGGTATACCGCTTAACCTTATAGATACCGCAGGCATCCGCAGCACGGAGGACACGGTCGAAAAAATGGGCGTGGAGCGTTCGCGCAGGCTTGCGGACGAGGCGGAGCTGCTGCTTATAGTGATAGACTCCTCCGCACCACTCACGGAGCAGGACAGGGAGATACTTTCGCTTGCGGACAGCAAAAAGGCGATAATTCTTCTCAATAAGATAGACCTTGAACAGAAACTTACAAAGGACGAGCTTTCGGGTCACGGCTGTAAAGTTCTGGATATTTCGGCAAAGCACGACACGGGGCTGGAGGCGCTCTCGGACGAGATAAGAAAGATGTTTATGCTTGGCGAGATCAATACGGGTACGGAAGCTGTGATAGGTGCGGAGCGTGACAAGGCAAGCCTTTTCAAAACAAAAGCAAGGCTTGAAGCGGCTTTGCGGACCATTGAAGACGATATGCCCGAGGATTTCCTCACACCCGACCTGACGGAAGCTTATACCTATCTCGGCGAGATAACGGGCGAAGCTGTCGAGGATGACATTATCGACAAGATATTCAGTGAGTTCTGTCTTGGAAAATAATTATATTTGAAATATTTTTTTACATTTCTTCCATATATTTTGCATTTATTTATTGTTAAAATTGCGTTACAATAAGGTTACAAACAAAAGCAAAAACATGACAGGAGGAAATGAAAATGAAACGAATATCGGAAAAAACATCAAAAAGAATATTGAAAGGTTTATTGAAAAATGCGTTGGTGATACTGCCCGTAATGCTGATTTCGACAAATGTATATGCACGCAGCTGTTCACGGCAGATACGTGTGATATATCCGAGTGTGGATATAAGCTCATATCAGGTGCAGACAGACTTTGATCTGTCAAAATACATTGCGGAGTACATAGGCGGCAGGGCACGCAGAACACCGAGAACGCAGATAGTGACGATAACGGAAGCAGCGACCGAAAAAACGACCGCCGCAGTTGAAAAAACAACAAAAGCAGCGGAAAGACCGACCAAAAAAACGACTGCCGCAGTCGAAAAGACAACAAAAGCAGCGGAAAGACCGACAAGAACAACAAGCCGACCTGTTACCGCTGCCGAAACAAAGACCGAGACCACAACACAGGCTTCGGTTTCGGGAACAAAAAAGAGCGTTGAAAACGAGATACTTTCTCTTGTGAACAGGGAACGTGCCGCAAACGGACTTTCCGCGCTTACGCTTGATACAAACCTTTGCGCCGTGGCACAGGCAAAAGCGAAGGATATGTCTGAAAAGGGCTATTTTTCACACACTTCGCCTACATACGGCTCGTCTTTTGATATGATGCGGTCCTTTGGCATAAGTTACAAAACGGCAGGCGAAAACATAGCAAAGGGTCAGAAGACCCCGTCTGCGGTAATGAGTGCATGGATGAATTCCGAGGGTCACAGAAAAAATATCCTTTCGGGCGGTTTTTCAAAACTCGGCGTAGGCTATGTTAATTCGGGCGGTACGACTTATTGGGTGCAGATGTTTATAGGATAAAATCCGGGGTGTCGCAAGCGACACCCTCCTTTTTTATTTCCTTGACACACAGACCCGGTGCGTGATACAATAGAATAGGAAAAATTTGATTATTTTGGCAGTTTTTGGGAGGTGCGGCAATGGAATTTGATATAAACAAAATAACAAACGAGGCTATAAAAGCAATAAACGAAAGAATAAAAAATTTAAAGCATCTGAATATCGTCATTGTCGGCAAAACGGGTGTGGGCAAAAGTACGCTCATCAATTCCGTTTTTCGTGAAAACCTTGCAGAAACGGGCATAGGACGGCCTGTCACAAATTCCGTGCGCCTTATCGAAAAGCCCGATTATCCGCTTTCCGTGTATGATACACCGGGGTTTGAGCTTGGCGCTGCGGAGCAGAACAAGGTCAAGGACGAAATATTGAAAGTTATACATGACGGCATAGCTTCAAAGGATATAAACAAGGCTATACACTGTGTATGGTACTGTATAAACACCGCTTCAAGCCGTATAGAGCCCGAGGAGATACGCTGGCTCAAAGAGTTTTCGGCGGAAAACAAAATGACAAGGGTGCCCGTGATAGTTGTGCTTACGCAGGCCTGTCCCAAAAAGAAAGCCCTTGAAATGGTAAGGGCGATAGAGTCGGAAAATCTGGATATAATAAGTGTTGTACCCGTGCTGGCGCAGAATATGGATTTTGACGGGGAGTTCGAGTTTAAGTCCTACGGTCTCGATACCCTTATAGAAGTTATGCAGAATTCACTGCCCGAGGAGCTTTGCGACACCTTGCAGAATGTGCAGATAGCATCGCTGAAAGCTAAAAAAAAACGTGCCCAGGCAGTCGTTGCCGCAGCGGTTACATCAGCCTTCGGTGAGGGCTTTGCGCCCGTGCCCTTTGCGGATGCCGCCATGCTCGTGCCTACGCAGGTGGCAATGATAGCATCCATAACCGCTATATTCGGTATTGATATAAGCAAAGGCATTATTTCCGCCTTTGTTTCCTCAACGATAGGTGCAGGCGGTGCGACGATACTCGGCAGAACGGTGGTCTCAAACATATTCAAATTGCTTCCGGGTGTGGGCAGTGTTATCGGCGGCACCATTTCGGGTGCGACCGCAGGGCTTATAACAACGGCTCTCGGTGAGGCATATATCCGCCTTATGATACTTGTTTACAAGGGTGAGGTCAGCAAGGAAAGTCTTGCGACCGCAGCAGGCAGACAGGAACTTGAAAAAATATTCAAGGATGAATTAAAGAAAAAGAGATAAGAAAAAAAGATAAGAACAAATCAGCGTTTCGGTTGAAAAAGGGATAAAAAGATAAATGATGACGAAACTTTTTTATTTTTTGAAAACAGTTGTATATATCGGCGTTTTTGCACTGCTTTTTGTTGTTTTTCTCACTTTTTACGACAGCTTTTACAAGGGCAGGGGCGTGCGCATTGAACTGAACGGCGGTAATATGGGCGGCGTGCCTATAGAGGTGTTCTACACCAATGCCGCAGGTGAGGATTTTTCGCCTGCAAAGACGCAGCACGTTGTTAACGATACGATCAAAGATACCTATAGTTTTAACGGCACTGTGCCGCTTAACGCAAGCAATATATGCGACCTGCGCGTGGACTTCGGCGGCGCGGAAGGCGGTACGGTATACGTAAAAAAACTTATCTACAAAGATAATAACGGTTTTTTCAAGCCCGAGGGCGAGGATTACGGCAATGCGGAAATAAACGATGTCGAGCTGGCATCGGCGGGCGGAAACGAAATTACCTTAAAGGTAACGGGTGAGGACCCGTTTATCGTTTTCAGGAACAAACCGCTCCGACCCTATAACGAGGTACCGGGTGCGATAATTTCGGCTGCGGCTTCGCTTGCCGCCTGTCTTTTCCTTAACCGCTTCGTGCGTATCAAGAGCATCTATGCACATATAGTGGATTTCTACACCGACAGAAAGCTTATTATGAACCTTGCGTTAAACGATTTCAAGACAAAATACGCAGGCTCGTATTTCGGTATCGTGTGGGCATTTGTTCAGCCCGTTTGTACCATACTCGTGTTCTGGTTCGTTTTTCAGGTCGGCTTCCGCAGTGCGGATATAGGCAATGTGCCGTTTATACTCTGGTTTTCAAGCGGTCTTATACCCTGGTTCTTTTTCAGTGATGCGTGGAATTCTTCCGCGAACGCTTTTATAGAATACAGTTATCTTGTCAAAAAGATCGTGTTTAAAATAAATATACTGCCGCTTGTGAAAATAATAAGCGCGCTTTTTGTCCATCTCTTTTTTGTTGTGTTTATGGCGCTTATATTTATCGGCTACGGCTATTATCCCAATATTTTCTGGGTACAGATAATTTATTATATGTTCTGTATGATAATACTTGTGCTTGGGCTTGGTATGCTCACGGCGCCGCTTATGGTCTTTTTCAGGGATCTCGGACAGGTAATGGGTATAGTTTTGCAGTTTGGTATGTGGCTTACGCCCATAATGTGGGATATAAACAGGATACCGCCGCAGTACCAGTGGCCGTTCAAGCTCAACCCGATGTATTACATCGTGCAGGGCTACCGCGACAGTATGCTCAACGGTGTGTGGTTTTATGATAATATCAAGCAGACACTGTATTTCTGGGCGGCAACGCTTGTGATCGTGTTTGTGGGAAGCCTTATTTACAGACGGCTTAAACCGCATTTTGCGGATGTACTGTAAATACGGCGCTTATAAGGAGAAAAAATGAGCGAATACGCATTGAAAATAGAAAACGTCACAAAAATATACAGGCTTTACGACAAGCCGCTTGACAGGCTCAAAGAGAGTTTAAGTCCCACAAGGAAGGTATATCACAGGCAGCACTATGCCTTAAACGGCGTGTCATTTGATGTTAAAAAAGGTGAGTCGCTTGGCATTATCGGCGTTAACGGCGCAGGTAAATCCACGATACTTAAAATAATAACGGGTGTTCTTAACCCCACAAGCGGCAGGGTCGAGGTAGACGGCAAGATCTCCGCACTTCTCGAACTCGGCGCAGGTTTCAATATGGAGTACACGGGTATTGAAAATATTTATCTTAACGGCACCATGATGGGCTTTTCACGTGAGGAAATTGACGCGCGCCTTAAAGATATACTTGAATTTGCCGATATAGGCGATTTTGTGAACCAGCCTGTAAAGACCTACAGCAGCGGTATGTTCGTGCGCCTTGCCTTTGCGGTGGCAATAAATATCGACCCCGAGATACTTATAGTCGATGAGGCTTTGAGTGTGGGTGATGTTTTCTTCCAGGCAAAGTGCTACAAAAAGTTTGAGGATTTCAAGGCGCAGGGCAAGACCATTATTTTTGTAAGCCACAGTCTCAGCAGCATTGCAAAATACTGTGACAGGGTGGTTCTGCTCAATCACGGCACAAAAATGGCGGAGGGCGACCCTGCCGAGATGATAGACCTGTTTAAAAAAGTACTTGTAAACCAGGTAGACAGCGAGATACCCGTTGATGATGACATGGACGGCTCCGATCTCCCCGAACAGGGCACATGGAAGCAGCAGATGGTCGTTAACCCGAATATCAACAGCTACGGCAGCGGTGCGGCGGAGATATTTGATTTCTGCATAGTTGACAATAAGGGCATTATAAGCAATAAGATAGAAAAAGGCTCGTCTTTTACCGTGAAAATGGCGGTCAGGTTCAATAAACCCGTGAATGACCCCATTTTTGCCTTTACCATTCTCGATCTTCAGGGTACGGAGATAACGGGCACAAATACCATGTACGAAAAGGCCGATGTGGAAGATGCGAAAAAAGGCGATATCCGCGAGATAAGCTTTACACAGCGTATGGATATACAGGGCGGCGAATATCTTTTGAGTCTGGGCTGCACGGGTTTCAAAGACGGTGAATTTACAGTCTACCACAGGCTTTATCAGGTTTGCAGCCTTACGGTCATTTCCGAAAAGGACACGGTGGGCTTTTACGATATGAACAGCAGGGTGGAAGTGAAATAGGGCTGATGCCCTGCGGCGGTTTGAAAATGTTATTGATCAATGGGGAGGTCAGGGTCTTGACGGAAAATATAGGCGGTGTAACGCTTGATTTGCAGTTTTACAGCGGCGAGGATCTTTACTCGGACGGTGTTGTTGAGGACGAACTTTTGAAAATAGTCAGCGAAAACTCCGCGGACGAATACGAAAAAATAATCGCACAAAGGCGCAAATGGGCTATTCTTTACCATTTGTCAAAACAGCGCACAAACTGCCTTGAATGGATAGACGGTGATAAAAATGCCGCCGTGCTTGAGATCGGCTCGGGCTGCGGCGCAATAACGGGCTGTCTTGCCGAAAAATACGGCAGTGTTACCTGTGTGGAACTTTCAAAAAAACGCAGTCTTATAAATGCGAATAGAAATAAGGACAAAAACAATATAAAAATATATGTCGGCAATTTCCAGACGGTAGCACCGTCTTTGCCGCAGTTTGACGTAATTACGCTTATCGGCGTGCTGGAATACGGCAGGCTCTATATCGACAGTCCCGAACCGTATACCGCCTTTTTAAAGCAGATAAAGGGTCTTTTGAGACCGAACGGCAGAGTCATTATCGCCATTGAGAACCGCCTTGGGCTGAAATATTGGGCAGGCTGCCGCGAGGACCACACGGGCAGATACTATGATTCGATAGAGAATTATCCCGAAAATAAGGGCATACAGACCTTTTCAAAGGGCGAACTTACGGAAATACTTGAAAAAGCGGGCTTTGACAGGCACGATTTTTATTATCCCTATCCCGACTACAAGCTTGCAAGCACGGTATACAGCGATGCTTATCTGCCGCGCAGGGGCGAACTGAACAACAACCTGCGCAATTTTGACGGCGAGCGCATTATATCTTTTGATGAAAGGCGCGCTTTTGACAGCCTTATAGAAAACGGTCTGTTTGCGGAATTCAGCAATTCGTTTCTGGTGATCGGGGGTGCGGAAAATGCGTGATATTATATTTGCGAAGTATTCGTCGGAGCGCAGTGCGGATTTTGCCATAAAAACCGTTATTACGCTTGAAAACGGCGTAAAGCGTGTTGAGAAATACCCGTTAAGCGAAAAGGCGGCGGCGCATGTACAAAAAATGGCGGAAAACCGCGATAAAATAAATGCGTTTTACGGCGGCGCAGGTCTTAAAGCCGCACCCTGCGAGCTTATAAACAGGGGTATAGCCTTTGATTATATCGTTGGAGAGACTTTTGAGGAAAAACTTGAAAAATGCGGGAGTATCAATGCCGAAACGGAACTTATGACAAAGCTTCGCGACCGTCTTTATGCAATTTCGGGCGATGATTTTGAACGCACGGCGGCTTTTGATGAGGTATTTGGCGGGACCGAACTTCCAAACGGTCTGCACGCAGGCGCTTTTTGCTGTTTTGACCTTGCTTTCGGCAATATTATAATAGACAAAAACGGCGAGAGCTATATTATAGATTACGAATGGTGTTTTGATTTTCCCGTGCCCGTTGAATACATCTTTTACCGTGCGGTAAAGCTTTATGTAGTTATCTCGGGCAGGAATGACCTTATAGAAGCGGGCATTTATGAAAAACTCGGTTTCGGCGAAGATACGGCACGGCGCTTTGACAGCCTTGAAACGGCTTTTCAGGCATATATCCGCGGCGATGTCATAAGCCTGCGCGATCTCTACTCGGGCTTTGAAAAGAAAAACTACAGTCTGCCCGAAATAATGGGTATGATACACAGTAATAATTACGCACAGGTGTATTTTGACAGGGGCAGCGATTACAGCGAGGATGACAGCTACCGTGTTGAAACGGACGGAAAAGTCAGCCTTGAGATAACTTTGACGGGCGAGATCAAGGCGTGCCGTCTCGATCCTCTGGAGGAATACTGTGCGGTGTTTATCGAGGAACTGACCGCAGAGTCAAACGGCAGAAAATACGTGCCCGAATTTATCACAAACGGTGCGCGGACGGGAAATGTTATCTATTTTGACTGTGACGACCCTCTTATGATATTTGACAAGCTTGAAGAGGGCACGGAAAAAATAAAGATAGATTATTCGGTTTCGAGACTTACAAAACAGCAGGCGCAGGGTGCGGTAAAACTGCTTGAAGACAACCGCCGCAAGGATGTTGAAGCAGCAGAGATAAATGCGAAGCTTGCGCAGAAAACTGCGGAGTACGACATAAAAACGGCGCAGTTGGAGGATATGAAAAATCTTGCGGACGAAAGACAGAAGGTAATCGACCAAACGCTTGAACACGTAAAAAATATAACGGGTATTTTTGAGTCGGAAAAGACTGTGCTTATAAATGAAAAAAATCGGCTTATAAACGAAAAAGCCGCACTTGAAGCAGTGCTTGCACAGAGGGAGAAATATATCTCCGACATTGAAAACAGCAGGGCATGGAAAGCAATAACCAAAATGCGCAGCTTAATGGGAAAATAGGTGGAACTATGACAACGGAAACAGCAGAAAACCTTGATATGATGAAAAAGGCTATCGACAGCGCGGATATTGTTTCGTTTGATATTTTTGATACGCTCATGGTGCGCCTTACCGCGCGTGCGGAGGATATTTTCCGCCTTATGGAACAAAAAACGGGTATTCGCGGCTTTGCCGAAAAAAGGCAGACTTTGCAGACAGAATGCAGCCTTATGACAGAGCGTACAAAGGGCGAGCCGCACTGTACTTTTGATGATATTTACGAATATCTTGAAAAAAATGCGGGGCTTGATACGGGCAGGTACAGCTGGGCAGAGCTGAAACAGCTTGAACTCGATACCGAAAAACGCCTGCTTGTGCGCAATACGCCGATGTTTGAGATATTTTCGTATGCAAAAAAACAGGGCAAGCGTGTTGTTGCCGTCAGCGATATGTACCTCGGCAGGAAAGAAATAGAGCCGTTTCTGCAAAACTGCGGTTATACGGGCTTTGATGAGATATATGTCTCGGCGGATGTGAAAAAGACCAAATACCGCCTTGACCTTTTTGAGTATGTGGTCAATGCCGAAAAAGTGAATGCGGCGCAGATAGTGCATATAGGCGACAGCCCTGAAGATGATTTTGAAAACGCAAAAAAATGCGGTCTTAATGCCGTACTTTACAAGGGGCACAGGAACAAGGCGGATGTTTCGCTTTACCGCTCGATAAGCACGGGTGCGGCAAACCTTATAAAAAACGAGGGGCACGGCTTCTGGGCAGAACTCGGTGCGGCTGTGGGCGGTCCGCTTTACGGCGGCATACTGTGCGAACTCAATAAGCAGATCGCACAAAAACAGCCCGACAAGGTGTTTTTCCTCGCGCGTGACGGCTATGACCTGTTTGAGCTTGCCGATGAGGAGTGTACGGGGCTTAAGGGCATAAAAAAAGAATATCTGTACGCATCAAGGCGCGCTATGCTGCTTTGCGGCATGAACAGTCTTTCGGATGAAAACAAAAAACAACTGCCGCCTTTTACTTTCGGGCAGAGCATAAAAGAACTGCTCGCCTACCTCGATATGGCTGAAGTAAAAGAGGAAAGCGTGAAAAACGCAGGCTTTGACGGTTATGAGTCCATAATAAGGTCAAGGCGCGATTTTGATAAATTCCGCAGTATTTTTGATGAGGAAAAAGAACTTTTCCTGAAAAAATGCGAAGAGGAAAGGTCGGCTTTTAAAAAGTACCTGCAAAAAACGGGCTTTCTTGAATCAAAGGCGCTTGTTTTTGACTGCGGCTGGAACGGCAGCAGCCAATATCTTTTGGATAAGGCGGCGGAACTTATGGACTATAAGGGTGAGAACAGCTTTATCTATGTCGGTCTTACGGACGGCGACAAATGCCGCAGGCAGCTTAAAGACAGAAAGTATGATACCATACTTTTCGGCAAGGGCAAAAACAGCGGTCTTTGGAAAAGGCTTGGCAGAAGTGTCGTGCTGCTTGAACTTTTCTTCGGCGCACCGCACGGCTCGGTGTGGAAATATGCCGACAACAAGGACGGCTTTATTTTAGAGGATATCGAGAGCCAATTTGACTATAAACAGGAGCTTTTAGACGGTATAAGGGCATTTTTGCGCCTTGCGTGTCCGCTTTTTAACGAGTATGCGCTTGTGCCGACGGCAGAGGACTGCCTTGCCGAAGTATTCAGGCTTATTGAAGAACCGACTGTTGAAGAAGCGGTGAATATAGGCGACCTTGAAAATATGGACGGTTTTGCGGCAAAGAAAAATGTGAAGAAATACATCGCAAAGCTTACGAAAGATGATATTACCGATGAACTCAACGAGTTTTACTGGCCGCAGGGCATATATACGCGCCCCGATATTGATGATGAGGTCAAGGAGTTTGTGCGGAAAAAAACAGGTGTAACTATGAGTGAAAACAAAAACGAGGCACAGTCCGCCGAAAAACGCCCCAATGTGTTCAAAAGGGTGTTGGGCTATATTGACAATTACGGTCTTATGACCACCTGCTATCTTGTGAAAAACAGGAACAAGCTGAAAAACGCTAAAAAACCTTTTGAGACCTTTATAGAAAATACGGAGAAGAATTTGCTGCTGACAGAGCCGCTTGACTACAGACCGCTGTTTTCGTTTGTTGTGCCCGTTTACAACGTGCTTGACGAACAGCTGCGCGAGTGTATAGACTCTATCCTGAATCAGACTTACGATAATTTTGAACTGATACTTGTGGATGATAAATCAACATGGGAGAGTGTGCCGAAGGTGCTTGCCGAATATGAAAGCGACCCGCGCATCACGGTCATTTACCGCAAGGAAAACGGGCATATCTCGCGCTGCACCAATACGGGTATAGAGGCTGCAAAGGGCGAATATATCGTCTTTACGGACTGTGATGATGTGCTTGCGCCGAATGCGGTCTATGAGATGACGAAAGTTGTAAACGAGGATAAGAGCATTGATTTTATCTACAGTGACGAGGATAAATTGAGCGATGACGGCACGATGCGCCATTTTCCGCATTTTAAGCCCGATTGGTCGCCCGATACCTTTATGAGCCATATGTATACGAGCCATCTTTCGGCTTACCGCAGGAGCATAGTCAACGAGATAGGCGGTCTGCGTGTGGGCTTTGAGGGTGCGCAGGACTACGATTTTACGATACGTTTTACCGAAAAGACAGACAGGGTGGCGCATATACCGAAAATACTCTATCATTGGCGCCAGCGTCCCGAATCCACGGCTACCGACCTGGGTGTGAAGCCCTATGTTATGAATGCCATGCTCAACCTGAAAAAAGAGGCTCTGGAGCGCAGGGGCTTAAAAGGCGAGGTGGTCTATGACCCCGAGGTATTTCAGCACCGTGTTATCTACAAGCCCGAGGGTGAGCCGCTTGTCAGCATAATAATACCCTCAAAGGATAATTACGATATTTTTGAACGCTGTATAAAAACGCTTGTTGAAAAGACGGAGTACAAAAATTATGAATTTGTAGTGGTAGATAACGGCAGCAAACCCGAAAACAGGAAGAAATACGAAAAACTCTGCGAAGATGTGAATGCGGTATACCACTATGAGAAAATGGATTTCAATTTCTCAAAAATGTGCAATATCGGCGCAAAAATATCAAAGGGCAGTTATCTGCTTTTCCTTAACGATGATATAGAGATAATAAACGGCGTTTGGCTTGAACGTATGCTTGGACAGGCGTGTCTGAAGCACACGGGCGCAGTCGGTGCAAAGCTGCTTTATCCAAACAGCACCGAGATACAGCACTGCGGTATAATCAATCTGCAAAGAGGTCCCTGCCATGCGTTTATGCATATGACGGACAGTGTGCCGCTTTATTTCAGCCGCAACAAGATAGATTACAACTATATCGCGGTCACGGCAGCCTGCCTTTGCGTGAGCAGGGAAAAATTCGATGCCGTAAAGGGTTTTGACGAGGAACTTACTGTCGGTTACAACGATGTGGACCTTTGCTTTAAGCTTTACGAGAACGGTCTGTACAATGTTGTGCGCACCGATGCCGTTTTATGGCATCATGAATCGGTCAGCCGCGGTCTTGATGCGGAGGACCCCGAAAAGCGCAAAAGGCTTGCCAGAGAGTTTGACAAGCTGAACAAAAAACACCCCGACCTTGTGGGCAAAGACCCGTTCTATAACCCGAACCTTATTAAAGACAGGGTGGATTTTAATATAGACCTTACACGTTCCGTTGGCTCGGCAAAACTTGTCAAGGCGGGACTTGATGTAACGCCGCTTTTGAACGACCGTGTACAGGCCTGCATAGACGACTGTTGGAAAGGCAAACTCACCGAGATAAGCGGCTGGGCTTTTATAGGCAATATGCCGCTGAACAACCTCGACAAAAAGTATGTGCTTTTTGTTGACGAAAACGATACCGCCGTTGCTTTTGAGACGGAGACTGTGCTGCGCTTTGATGTAAGTGCGGCTTACGGCACCAAATGCGGACTGAATTTATCGGGCTACAAATGCAGTATACTGACCGAAAATTTGCAGCCCGGCAGATACCGCCTTGGCATACTTGTGGAAAACAAGCTGATGCTCAAGCGGTATGCAAAGCTTTTTGACGAGTATATAGATGTGGAATGAAAAAGGGCGCTGCGTTATTGACCGCAGCGCCCTTTTGTAATAAACGGTTTTTGCCGATTTTATCACACGTTTTTTATTCTTTTCTTTCAGCATTTGTATCATACTGTTTTGCGGCATAGTATTTTAAAAGCTTGTCTTTGAAAGCCTTTTCGTCTTCTTCGCCGAGGGGTGCGATATTTGCTCCCGCTGTGGTGAATATGCTGCCCGGTTCACGCGATATGGTGTCAAACTCGTTTCCCGTTTTGTCAAAAAGCGTGGTGCCCAAAAAGAAATTCTCGTCCGATATGTCTATAATGTCGAGCAGTGTGGGCGCAACATCAAGCGAATTTCTGCCGTTTACATCTATCGTCTGCGGTGTGACGCCTTTGTAGTAGATGTTCAGCGGTATGCGGTCAACTACCGTGCAGAAGCGGTAGCAGTCGGGAAAAGTATGCTTGAAGAACATATCGTTATAGGTACAGTGGTCGGAGGTCAGCACTATTATCGTATCTTCCGCAAGGGGGCTTTGAGAGTAGCTTTGCATAAACTCGCCGAAATACTTATCCACATTGTAAAACTTGTTCAGCATGGGATCCTTGCCGTCGCCATATACATCATCGGGCGAATCCAGCGTGGTATGCGTGCCGAATGTGTATGTCGCAAGAAAGAACGGCTTTTCCTCTTCTTCCATTGCCATTGCCTCTGTGAAAAGCCAATTGTAGGCATCTTTATCGGATATACTGTTTGCACCGCCCGTGTAAGTGCCTTTTTCGCCGCGAACTTCCTCAAAGTCCATATTGTTGAGGTATTCTGTGAACTCCGCATTGTTTGGCTCGGTATTGAGAAAAACGGTGGAATAACCGTGCTTTTGCAGTATGCCCTGTAAGGATATAAGGGTGTTGGTATCGTAGTTTTCGGACTGATAGCCGGAATAAAGCTGACCGATAAGCCCCTGATAGGTAGCAAAAGTGTGGTTGTAGTAGTTTGTAAAGTTTATGGCCTTTTTCTGGAATTCCGCCATATTGGGCATTAAATTTCGTTCGTCGTCTATAACACTCTGCGAAAGACCTTCGGTAAAAATGAAAATGATATTCGGATGTTTTGGCAGGCTGCTGTCCTTCTCTATACTGTCGGGCAGTTCTTCTTTATAAAAAAACTGCGCAGACTCCGAAAGGTCATGAGGATTTATCTTCATAGCCTCGGAATTTATCTTTTTGATGATAAGGTCACAGTAACCGTAAAACGGTGAATACGCATTTCCGTAAAAAAAGGCGAAAAACAATTCAAATGCAAGCAAAAGGCTTATGAGCCTTGCCGTCTTTTTTGTTTGGAAAACAGGTGCAACAGGCAGCAGAGATATGACTATTGCCGCCGCAAGGCTGAAAAGGTAGGTGAATGCTTTTCCCGACAGGTCTTTTACACTGTCGAGGTTTACAAGCATTACCGTGGTTATATATGTCCTGCCGTAGTACAGCACAGCTATCTGTGCAATATACAGAAATACCGTGACTGAGCTGAAAACATAGGCAAGGCTTTTTTTCTTTGCGGCAAGCCAATTTGTGATCACCGCAAGCATTATAAGTTCACAACCGCAGAATATGCCGTATCTGACTATATGCCCGCTGTCGAATGCCACAAAAAGCATAAAGACGGCAGGAAGCAAAAATTTTAGTATCGCGGTATAAAACAAAATATTTTTTTTCTGCATATCATCTCACCGATAATCAGCCTTCAAGCATTGCAAGACCTTTTTCAAGACGCTTTATCGTCTCTTCCTTGCCGAGCAGCACGCAAAGTTCGGTAGCACCGCAGGGGGAAGTGGGTTTGCCGCTCAAAGCGGTACGTATAGGCCAGAGTATCTGACCGTTTTTCATCTCGTTTGCCTGTGCAAGCTCAACAAGCTTTGCATACAGGTTTTCGTTTGTCCATTCCTCTATTTCCTTTAAGAACGGTATTGAAAGTTTCAGGCTCGATACCGCGATCTCGGGGTTGGTCTTCATCTTCTTGTGTGTGTAAAGATCAACGGAATATTCGGGTAAGGTATCAACAAAATCCACCATTTCGGCAATATCTTGGAATGTGCCTATGCGTGTCTGTATAAAGCCCGCAAGCATTTTAAGGTCAACGTCGGATCTTACGCTTTCCTTTAAATAAGGCTCTGCTTTTTCGTAGAATTCGTCAAAAGGCATCATCTTGATATATTCGCCGTTCATCCATGTGAGTTTTACAATATCGAAGATGGCGGGTGACTTGCTCAGACCCTTTATATCAAATATCTTAATAAGCTCGTCCATAGTGAATATTTCCTGATTTACGGACGGCGACCAGCCTAAAAGTGCGATATAGTTGATTATCGCCTTGGGCAGATAGCCCTTTGCAACAAGATCCTGGAAAGAAGCATCGCCGTTGCGTTTGCTCAGCTTGTTGTGCTGGTCTTTCATTACCGCAGGCAGGTGGATATAGGTGGGTATTTCCCAGCCGAATGCCTCGTAAAGCAGGTTGTACTTGGGTGTCGAGGAAAGGTATTCGCTGCCGCGTACAACGTGTGTTATATTCATTAAATGGTCGTCGATAACATTTGCAAAGTTATATGTGGGGTAGCCGTCGGTCTTTATAAGTATCTGATCCTCCATTTCGGAGTTATCGACTGTGATGTCGCCATACACCTCGTCATGGAAAGTGGTGGTGCCGTCCTTTATCTTCTGTCGGATAACAAAAGGCACACCGTTTTTAAGGTTGTTTTCTATCTCTTCTTTGGAAAGGTGCAGACAGTGACGGTCGTAATGTGTTATGCTTTCGCCGTTTACTTCGCTGCGCAGGCTTTCAAGTCTTTCTTTGGTGCAGAAGCAGTAGTATGCCTCGCCTTTTTCTATAAGCTGCTTTGCGTATTCGATATAATCGTTTTTACGCTCGCTCTGTACATAGGGACCGTAATCGCCGCCTACATCGGGGCCTTCGTCATGTGTTATGCCGCTCATTTCAAGCGTTTTGTAGATGATGTCTGTTGCGCCCTCAACGTAACGCGCCTGATCGGTGTCCTCTATTCTCAGAATGAATTTGCCGCCCTGTGATTTGGCGATGAGAAATTCATAAAGCGCAGTGCGCAGGTTGCCTATGTGCATATAGCCCGTGGGGCTGGGTGCAAAACGTGTTCTTATCATTGTCGGTTGCTCCTTTGTGTTATATTAATCTATTTCTATAGCAGTGGTTTGACCTTTATCGGGTCTGAAATTCGTGTATGCCTCGTATGCCGCGTTAAAGCGCGAGAACGCCTCGGTTATTTCCGTTATATAGCTTTTGTAAGCCGCGATCTCGGCGCTTGATGTGGTGTAGTTGTCGCCGAGTTCCTGTGCAAGTTCAAACAGTGTCTGCGGATCGTTCATATTAACGCGGTTTTGCGTATATGTCAGCATAATACGCGCATAATAAGCCTTGCGCGGTACGCTTTTTTCGTTTTTGATATTTGATATATAGATATCGAGGTCATCACGCAGGTTTTCTTCGATATTTATTTTTTCGGCATAGCTGTCGCAGACCGTGACCGCATTGTCTATTGAGTCAAGCAGTTCCTTTTCAAGCGAGCTTTGCCTTACGTTGTTTCTTGCCACTATCACGGCGAATATCAGCAGCAGCGATATTGTTATGGCGGCAAGTGCAAGTTCTATCAATGTAAAAAAAGATAACTTTTTCATAACTTCCTCTGATTTTATTTATCTTGTTTATTTTTTGAGATTGCCGAACAGACCGCGTACTATCGACCTGCCGATATCCCTGCCTATCTGTCCCACAGTGCTTCTTACCGTGCTTTCGGCAATTTTTTCCATTGTGTTTTTGGCTTTGTTTTTCTTGCGCTCTTCTTCCTTGCGCGCAGCCTCGGCCTTGCGCTCCTCCTCGCGCTTTTTCTTGTCTGCAAGACGTTCTTCCTCGCGCTTTTGCTTGTCCGCAAGGCGTTCTTCCTCTTTTTTCTGCTTGTCTGCAAGACGCTCTTCCTCGCGCTTCTGTTTTTCCGCAAGGCGTTCTTCCTCTTTACGCAGTTTTTCGGCATTGCGCTCGTCTATAATGCGCTGCTTTTCCTCGGCTTTAAGACGTTCTTCCTCCTCTTTTTCCTGCTGCGCTTCATCTGCTATATTCTTTAAGCTTTCGTATGCACTGAAATTGTCGATCGTCCTTTCGTATTTTACGTAAAGGTCGCTTGAAATATAAGTGTTCCTGCGCTTTTCCTCGTCACAGGGACCCATATAGCTTTTCGGCGGCAGTATAAATGCGCGCTGCACAACAGAGGGCGCACCCTCGTTATCGAGGAAGGAAACAAGCGCTTCGCCCGTACCGAGTACTGTTATGGCA
>ODAI013479681.1_pt1 | contig 26864 bp, 24 predicted proteins | sample 1539321 | NCBI WGS metagenome assembly ODAI01 (sample SAMN02144231, study PRJEB22623) | gut metagenome | biome: sheep rumen | host: Ovis aries | place: New Zealand
TGCTTACATACGGCCAGTATGACGCCGCAATCAAGGCTAACGACAAATGCGTGCCTGTTGGGGAAAGCGACCGCGTCATCACCTTCCTTCCCATCACCCATATCTTCGAGCGCGGATGGGATTTCCTCTCTCTCTACGAAGGTGCTACGCTTATCATCAACACCAATCCTCGCGAGATTCAGAAGTCGATGCGCGAGACCAACCCTACCTGTATGTCTGCCGTTCCGCGTTTCTGGGAAAAGGTATATGCCGGCGTACAGGAAAAGATGGATAAGATCTCTCCTTTCCAGAGAAAACTCCTTCTCGGAGCTCTCGACCTTGGTGCCCGCTACAACATAGAATATCGTGCAAACGGCAAGCGCCCGCCAATCGGACTTGCCCTGAAATACAAGATAGCAAACAAGACCGTACTCTCGCTTATCCGCAAAGAACTCGGTCTTCTCAAGCCGAACATCTTCCCTACAGCCGGTGCTACCGTATCTCCTGAAGTGGAGGTATTCGTCCATTCCATCGGTATTAATATGATTGTCGGCTACGGACTCACAGAGAGCCTTGCTACCGTTTCCTGCGACCATCGCGACGAGCCGTTCACCATAGGCTCTATAGGCCGCCCGATAGAAGGCATCGACATCAAGATTGGCGAGAACAGCGAGATTCTTCTCAAAGGTCCTACAATCACAAAGGGATACTACAAGCGAGACCACCTCAACGCAGAGGCCTTCACCGAAGACGGATATTTCCATACCGGTGATGCCGGCTATCTGAAAGATGGCGAGCTTTACATCACAGAGCGAATAAAGGATCTCTTCAAGACATCCAACGGTAAATACGTGGCTCCACAGGCTGTAGAGGCAAAGCTTCTCGTGGATAAATACGTAGAGCAGATCGTTATCATAGCCGACCAGCGCAAGTTCGTATCCGCGCTCATCGTTCCTGCCTACTCCTTCCTTGAGGAATACGCCCGTGAGAACAACATCCCATTCGACGGCCGCAAAGACCTCTGCACAAACCCGAAGATTATCAAGATGCTCACAGAGCGCATCAACACCCTTCAGCAGGGACTTGCCGGCTACGAGCAGGTGAAGAGATTCACGCTTCTCACCAAGCCGTTCACAATGGAGTCTGGCGAGCTTACAAATACTCTCAAGAGCCGTCGTGGCGTCATTTACAAGAACTACGCAGACGTTATCGAGGAAATGTACAAAGAATAGATTCAGAAGAGTTAAGAGTGAAAAGTTAAGAGTGAAAAATTTAAGTTTGTATTGCCGTTTCAAGCCGTTAATCGCCCGTTCGCGATAAAATGTAATTTAAATTCTTCACTCTTCACTATTCACTATTCACTTAATTGCAAATATATGATCACAGCAGACCAATTAAAGGATATTCAAGACCGAGCAGATGCGCTTTACCGCTATCTCGACATCGAAAAGAAGAAAGTAGAATTTGAGGAGGAAGACCTCCGCACTCAGGCTCCCGATTTCTGGGAAGACCCTGAGCGTGCCCAGGAGCAGATGAAACTCGTTAAGGACATCAAGAAATGGCTTGATGGCTATGAAGAGGTCAGAACTGCTACCGACGAGCTTGCCCTCGCTATGGAGTTCTACCGCGATGAAATGGTGACGGAAGAGGAAGTGGATGCCGACTACGAACGCGCACTCAAAGCCATCGAAGACCTTGAGCTTCGCAATATGCTCCGTCAGAAAGAGGACCCTATGGCTTGCGTACTGAAGATCAACGCTGGTGCGGGCGGTACAGAGGCACAAGACTGGGCTTCAATGCTTTGGCGTATGTATATGCGCTGGGCAGAGACTCACGGCTACAAGGTTACTATCAGCGATTTGGAAGAGGCTGACGAAGCTGGAATCAAGTCTGTTACTATGGAGATTGAAGGTGGCGAATATGCCTACGGATATCTGAAGAGCGAGTCAGGCGTTCATCGTCTAGTCCGCGTAAGTCCTTTCAACGCACAAGGTAAGCGAATGACAAGTTTTGCCTCTGTCTTCGTCTCTCCACTCATCGACGATACCATCGAGGTTTATGTTGATCCTGCCCGTGTTAGCTGGGATACCTTCCGTTCGAGCGGTGCCGGTGGTCAGAATGTGAACAAAGTTGAGACTGGTGTACGTATCCGATATATGTACCAAGACCCAGACACAGGCGAGGAAGAGGAAATCCTCATTGCCAATACCGAGAGCCGTAAGCAGCAGCAGAACCGAGAAAACGCCATGCGACTGCTCAAGTCACAGCTCTACGACCGTGCTATGAAGAAGCGCCTCGAGGCTCAGGCAAAGATCGAGGCAGGAAAGAAGAAGATAGAATGGGGTTCTCAGATACGCTCCTATGTGTTCGATGACCGTCGTGTAAAGGATCACCGCACCAACTACCAGACAACAGACGTTGACGGAGTAATGGACGGTAAAATCGACGGTTTCATCAAGGCATACCTCATGGAGTTCCCTGTCGTGGATGAATAAAAGGTTAGAGGTTAGGGGTTAGAGTTTAGAGGCGCACACTAACACTAAACACTAATCACTCCACTCTAAACTCTAAACACTAAACACTAAACACTAAAAAATACTAATAACTAAATAAAACTATATTTACTATGAGCAAAGAAAAGAAAGTAGCAGGCAACGCAAAGCGTGCAGCCTATGCAGCAAAGCAAGAGAAGGAAGGTAACAAGGTCATTGGCTGGATTATCGGAGTCCTCATCGGACTCGGAGTTGTATTCGCCATATTCAGTTGCTTTATGATGAGTTAATCCTCCCATGCTTGAAATAGAAAGAAAATTCCTTGTTTCAAAGGACGGGTCTTTCAAGACAATGGCTTCCTCGCACTCACATATCCAACAGGGATATATGGCTTGCAAGGGAGCCACTGTCCGAATAAGACTTCGTGACGAGAAGGCATACCTCACCATCAAAGGACCATCCCTTAACGGTGGTATGTCGAGATACGAGTTTGAGCGCGAGATTCCAAAGGAAGATGCGCTTGAAATGCTGAAGCTATGTCGTGGAGGTGTAGTTGACAAGACCCGCTGGCTTGTGCCATTCGGCGGACATACCTTCGAGGTTGACGAGTTTCATGGAGCTAACGAAGGCCTTCTCTTTGCCGAAGTGGAGCTCACGAATGAAGACGAGCTTTTCGACCGTCCGTCATTCCTCGGTCCGGAGGTAACAGGCAACCGCCATTTCTACAACTCCCATCTCCTCTCCGACCCCTACCCCAACTGGAAAGACGAACTCCCGGAAGAGTACCAATAACTTTTTCTGAACACGGAAGGAACGAAATATTCCGTTTATTCTATGACTTGCTTAGCTTGATGAGCTTGCGAAGAACTTGCTTTAGCTTGATGAGCTTGCGAATCATTCCGTGTTCTGAATTTTCATCCAGATTCTTTCTGATTTCTGAAAAAATCTATTTGAAAATCTGAATAAATGCGTTTGTAGAAAGTCCGATGTAACTCCTATGATCCTTCGCTCTACCTCCGTTGATCCTATAGTTCCTGAACGGACTTAAAGCGAATTTATAGCGAAGGAAGAACGGAGGTAAAGAAGAGGCAAAGAATCTCAAGCTTGCTTCCTTATTTTTTTTCAAATTACAGATTCTTTCAAGTACAGCGCAATTTTTTTCGCAAGAGTTTGTAAGGGGAGGGGTACACTTTTGCCGTTTTTATGGGTATAACATACTGGAAATCAAGCCAAAAAGAAAGCGTGCACCCCCTCTCTTTGAAGTGTACCCCCAAAAGGTATTTTTAGGGGGGGGTACACGCGTTGTAAACTACTGATAATCAGTAGGCAAAAGGGTAAAAACAGGCAAAAGTGCACCCCCCTCTTTAAAAACTCTCGTGAAATTTTTATAATGTACCCCAGAGATTACTAAATCAAAAAGTATTACGCGCGAGTTGATATGCGCCCTAAATGCTTAAATTAAACTATAATTTTGCGTTTTTGTTAGGCTGATTTGGCATAATTCATGGAAAATAGGTGTGTTTTTACAAATTTCCACTCATTTTTATTTGCATTAAAAAAGAAAATGCTTATATTTGCTCCCTAAAAACATTTGACTATGACAACACTACAACTTAATGCCGAGTTATTAAGGCAACTTAGTTACATCGCAGATGATGAGACTTATTTGCGAAAGGCAATCAATACTATCAAACACTTGGTTGCAGAAAAGACTATTGCCGAAAACGAGTCGGTTGGAATGGTTTCAGAGAAACCGCATAGTGAGTATCTGAACGATATTCAGGAGATGTGCGATAATGTTAAGCTCATTAAGGCTGGTAAACTAAAGGGACGTCCTGTCGAAAGTTTGCTTGATGAACTATAAGATCGTTACATATCCGCAGTTTGAAAAGGAACTTAAGAGACTTGCAAAGAAATACAAGTCGCTTAAGAGTGATTTCGTGACTTTCCTACAAGAATTACAGGAGAATCCGAATGAAGGAGCACAATTAGGTCATGGATTGCGGAAAGTACGAATGAGCATAGCCTCAAAGGGTAAAGGTAAAAGTGGAGGTGCAAGAGTCATTACTCTTACAGCCATTGTTGATGTAGAAAGCACAGAGATTGGTTTGTTGTACGTTTACGACAAATCAGAGAGAGAATCCATAACCGACAAGGAAATACAGAAGATCATTAAGGCAAACGGTTTGTAATAAGTGATATTACAATACAATATGCTTGATTAGAACTGAAATTTTGCGATTTTACCAAGTCCATTTTGTAAAAAACAAGAAAAACAAACGTGTTTTTACAGATTTTTACCCATTTTTATTTGTGTTAAGAAAGAAAATGTATATATTTGCAAAGTCATAACTATTGTAGGTAGTTAGACACCACATAAGAAAAAACATCATCGATGCTTTGTCGATTGATTAACCTCGAAATTTCAAATGAAAAACGTTTTTATCATAGGTAATGGATTTGATTTAGACTTGCAAATGCAGACAAGTTTTAGAAATTTTGCAAGTAGTTCTGATTATTGGCCTTCAGACAAAAGCCGTTTGTGTGCATTCCTTGAAAGTCAAAAGGATATAGACAGATGGTTTGATTTGGAAGCATGTCTATTGGAATACATCTCATCAGAATCAACTTATTGCCCTTCCACAAATTGCACTTTTGAGATAGAACAAGACAAGGATTATTTTGACAAATTATGTCAAAGTCTCACTTCATACATAAATAACGAGCAAGTACATATCAAAATACCAAACGAATCTGTTGCAAAGAAAGTTTTAAAAGCAATTGTTGAGAATGGATACTATCAATCCATCTATTCATTCAATTATACAGATTTGAAGTATTTGGCAAATCGAATGGGTATTACTTTTAATCTTGAATATAAACATCTACACGGAAGTATTAAAGAGAGAAATATCATTTTGGGTGTAAATGATAGGGATATTCGGAAAGAATACTTGAAATTCAGAAAAGCAAACAGTTCAACATATTGTTCGAACGATTTAAGCAGAAGCCTTATGAGAGCTCATGAAATTGTATTTTTCGGTCTGTCGTTTGGCAATATTGATTTCTGCTATTTTAAGGAATTCTTTAACTCACTTAGCAATGATGCCAATAGGAGTGAGCGTAGTAAAAAGTGGCTTACAATCTTTACCAAAGATGAGAAATCACGTTTAGAGATAATCAACAACTTTGAATCAGAAGGTATTATGATGTCAAAACTTGCAAGTTTCTCAAACATTAATTTCATATATACTCATGAAGATAATGACAAGAAGAATTTGGAAGAATTTTTTGCTCGACAATCTACTAATAGTAAAGCTGAAATTAGCCGTAATTGTCTTGATGCATTAAGATTTTAAATGTGAAAATAAAAGAAGAGTTTTATGAAAAATTGTAAGTATATAACAACTGTAATTTTGAGTTTAATCTATTCCATTCACATCTATGCTGGTATTAACCCTATTGTAGCTATAGATTTTAGTCAAGAATGGGATGTTGATAGTATTAAGGTCATGTTCCAAAAGGCAGGATATGAAAATGTTTTTTGGGGAACAATGACAGAATATAGCGAATGTAGAACAAACCCAAATAACGTATATGGGTTTAGCGATCCAAAAGATTTTAAAATAGCGGTTTTATATACGCCAAAAACAAAGATGGTTTACCATGTACAAATCATTCAAGAAATACCATGCGAACGCTTTAGCCAAGCTGCTGTTGAGTTTTTTCAAGAAATAGTGAAACGATATGGCAATCCGTCCTCTGGCGTGTTTGCTAAAAATTACTATGATTCTCATTCAGAAGAAAGTCCAATTAACATGGAAGAGAATCCCCTGGATTCCATAAACTTAAAATTGTTTATTAGTGAAAAGAAACCAATTGGGTATCGTTGGCAATACAATGGTGTAAATTTCTATTTTGAAGTTAATAAGCTTTCGAATTATAATCCTGAGATTACCTGCACTATTGAAAATGAGAGGATGCAAAAATTGCTTGCTAATGAAGAAGCATTTATTGAGGCTGAAAAGAAAGAAAAAGAGAATACCGAAAAAATTCGAGATATAATATTTTTGTGCATTGGTATAGCCATTACTTTGCTAACACTATATTTTGTAATCAAAACAATGATTGCGAAACACAAAGAGGAACAGGAAAAATTACGTCTTCAACAGGAAGAAATAGAAGTAAAACAAAAAGAGACAGATAAAAAGTATAACGCCTTCATAAATGACACTAAAGCAAGGTATGGTGAACCTGTTCGTGTTATTCCTATTGAATTTTATGATGACAATTTTATATTACTCCATAATGACATATTAGTCTTTCCTAAGGCTAAGATAGTTATTATTGGGCAAAACGAATATAGTTATTCCGACATCCTTAGTTGTACACTAATTGATAATAATCCTCAGGACTTTACGAGTGGACAGGTGACAACCACCAAAGTCAATACTGGAAGTATGCTCGGAAGAGCCGCAGTCGGAGGACTAACTCTTGGCGTTGCAGGTGCTGTAGTTGGAGCTTTGACTGCGTCCAAAGAAACGTCAAGCGAAACGTCATACGCCCCTCATGTCGGTCAATACGATATCAAAATAAATGTGAAGTCTATTATAAATCCTAATCTTGTTATTCATTTGTATAATAGAAAGGAATTAGCAGAAGAAATATACAGTCTTTTGCAAGCAATCATAGCAATGAAATAATAGATTTCACTTAATTGTATATTGATTGCATTTAGAAATCAAAACTATTCTCGGTTGACGCAAAGCAGTTGGTTCGTCCCCACATTTAAGATAAAGGCTAAAAACGTAAGAAATACCAATAGTTTTCAGCTTTAAGAGCCTTCTTTTGTTAAAATATCTAAAATTATTGCTATATAAAAGGTGTACGCAATTTTTTGTTTACTTTTGCGACTCAAAAAACAAGAATTAGAGAGATTTGCCGAAGATGTCTATTGTTAAAAAAACACAACGAAACAATTTATTCCACGATTTTAGTGGATTATCTCAATATTATTTATTACTTTTGCACCGAACAAATTAATGTGTGCTTATGGAGATAAGATTCGAAAAGGAATATTTGCGTGAGCTATATGAGAAAGGACATTGTTCTGATAAGAAACATAGGTTCCAACCACAGATTGCCTCAAAATACAGAAAGACTGTCGATTTGTTGGAGTCCACTTCCGTAATGGAAGACTTGTTCCGTTTTCGTTCCTTACACTTCGAGGCTCTTCGTGGTAATAAGGACGGCTCTTATTCCGTGAGAGTGAATGGTCAGTATAGGCTTGAGTTTAAACTTGACCTTATCAGCAAAGAACCGATAGTCACTCTTTGCACACTTACAGAATTGTCAAATCATTATAAATAAACATATCTATGGCAAATATGATATACGGCTTTACGCCTACACATCCGGGAGAGGTGCTAAAAGACGAGATTGAGGAGCGCGGCATTCAGCAGAAGGTTCTGGCTGAGAGTATGGGCATTTCATATAAGGTGCTTAACGATATTCTCAATGAACGCCGCCCTGTTACCACAGATACAGCAATGATGTTTGAGGCAGCCCTCGATATTCCTGCTACTACCCTACTTCAGTTGCAGATGAAATATAACTACCAGAAGGCAAAGAATAACCCTACACTTGCCGAACGTGTGGCTTCAATCCGCAAGATGGCTGCTTCTGTGTTGTGGTAAATGAAAATACTTTGTGGCTTTGCGTTCTGCACAGAGACTGCGAGCGCCATAGGTGCGTCACATAAAAGGGCGGTGCGTTAGCGCCGTTGATACAGATTGAGATGATTGATTGAGCGCTGTAAGTGCGATACCTATAATAAGTGTCGCACCTACAGCGCTCCAATTTAGTATTCACCCTTCATATAACAGCCCTTACGGGGGCTGCCCTATTAAGTGTCGGGCCTTCAGCCCACGAAGGGTGAGGTCAATAATTATTAAAACGCAAAGACGCGGAGGTTAATAATCTCCGCGTCTTGGTGTCTTTGCGTTAGATATCAAAAAAAAAGATTCACGGATAACAGAACGCACTTGGTTCGTCATTTCGCTAAGAAAAAGGCTAAAAACGTAAGAAATACCAATAGTTTTCACCTTAAAGCCCTTTCTTTTGTTAAAATATCTAAAATTATTGCTATATAATAAGGTGTACGCAATTTTTTGTTTACTTTTGCGCCTCAAAAGAACAAACATAGAAATATTATGCAAGAAAACTTGGTAATTGTGGAGAGCCCGGCTAAGGCTAAGACCATTGAGAAATTCCTTGGCAAGGAGCATAAAGTGATGTCCAGCTACGGACATATCCGCGATCTGAAGAAAAAAGAAATAAGCATTGATCTCGATACCCTCATGCCGGTATATGAAATACCTGACGAGAAGAAACGCGTGGTCAATGACCTTAAGGCTAATGCTAAGAACGCAAAGAAGGTTTGGCTGGCATCCGATGAGGACCGCGAAGGAGAGGCTATCTCATGGCACCTTTGCGAGTTTCTCGGACTTGACGAGAAGAAGACAAGCCGAATCGTGTTCCATGAGATTACGAAAAATGCTATTCTTGAGGCTATTCAGCATCCTCGACAGTTGGATATGAACCTTACTAACGCACAGCAGGCACGCCGCGTATTGGATCGTCTGGTAGGTTTCAACCTCTCTCCTGTGCTTTGGCGTAAGGTGAAGCCATCGCTCTCAGCAGGTCGTGTGCAGAGTGTGGCTGTACGTCTTATAGTGGAACGCGAGCGCGAGATACAGGCATTCAAGTCTGAGCCTTATTTCCGCATCAACGCAGTATTTGCCATAAAGGATGCTGCGGGCAATTCAAGCGAGATACGTGCAGAGCTCGACAAGCGCTTCACAACACACGAGGATGCCGTTGCATTCCTTGAGAAATGTCGCAAGGCTACGTTCACCATCGACGCTATAAGCAAGAAGCCTCTCAAGCGCACACCAGCACCTCCTTTCACAACCTCTACTCTACAGCAGGAAGCTGCAAGAAAGCTCGGTTTCACCGTATCGCAGACTATGATGGTGGCACAGCATCTATATGAGAACGGTCATATCACATATATGCGTACCGACTCTGTGAACCTCTCACAGCTCTGTATCGGCACATCGAAGGAAACGGTGGTAAACATGTATGGCGAAGAGTACAGCAAGCCACGCAACTACAGCACCCATACCAAGGGAGCTCAGGAGGCTCACGAGGCTATCCGCCCTACATATATGGCAAATACTTCCATCGAGGGTACACTTCAGGAGCGCCGTCTGTATGAACTTATCTGGAAGCGCACAGCCGCTACCCAGATGGCAGATGCCCAGATTGAGAAGACAACCGTGAACATCAGCGTTTCAGATACCGACGAGCAGTTTATCGCAACCGGCGAGGTTGTAGTATTCGACGGTTTCCTCAAGGTATATCGCGAGTCGGACGGTGATGATGACAACGAAAAGCTCAGCGAAGAGACTGGTTCTATGCCAGCTTCAATGAAAGAAGGCGATACCCTTGAACGCATACAGATAACATCTCTTGAGCGTGCATCAATGGGACCTATCCGCTATACTGAGGCATCACTCGTACATAAGCTTGAGGAACTCGGCATCGGACGTCCATCAACATACGCTCCAACTATCTCTACCATTCAGCAGCGTGAATATGTTCAGAAGGGTGACAAGAAGGGTGAAGAGCGTGAATATACAATCGACACTCTCAAGGGCAACAATATCAAGGCTTCAAAGAAGACCGAGATGATTGGCTCTGAGAAGGGTAAGCTCCTCCCTACTGACATCGGTATCGTGGTAAATGATTTCCTCATGGAATACTTCCCTGGCATAATGGACTATAACTTCACAGCCAATGTCGAGGAGAAATTCGATGATATCGCAGAGGGTAAGGAGAACTGGACGACAATGCTGAAGGACTTCTATAAGAAGTTCGCTCCAGAGGTGGAGAAGACCATCAACTCACGTTCTGAGCATAAGGCTGGCGAGCGTGTCCTTGGTGAAGACCCAAAGAGCCATAAGCCTGTATCTGTAAAGATAGGCCGTTTCGGTCCTGTGGTACAGATCGGTAGTGCAGAGGACAAGGACAAGCCTCGCTTCGCACAGTTGCCAAAGGATAAGAGTCTTGAGACCATCACACTCGAAGAGGCATTGGAGCTGTTCCGCCTGCCACGTACACTCGACGATTTCGAAGGTGAGCCTATCATAATCGGAGCTGGCCGTTTCGGACCATACGTACAGCATAACCGCAAGTACGTTTCAATACCGAAGGATATTGATCCGCTCACCATTACTCGCGAGGAAGCTATTGATCTTATCGAGAAGAGTCGTGATCAGGAGAAGCAGCGCCATGTGAAGAGCTTCGAGGAAGATGCTGAACTTGAGGTTATGAATGGCCGCTACGGTCCTTACATCTGCTACAAAGGCAAGAACTACCGTATGCCAAAGGCTATGCATGAGCGTGCTGCCGAACTTTCATACGAAGAGTGCATGGAAATAGTAAACACTCCTGTAAAAGCCAAGAAATGAAGCGAATAATCCTTATCGGATATATGGGGGCGGGAAAGACCACCGTCGGCAAGCAGCTTGCCAAGGATCTCGGACTTCCATTCTATGACCTCGACTGGTATATTGAGAGCCGTATGCGCAAGAAGATATCACAGATCTTCGAAGAGCGCGGAGAGGAAGGTTTCCGCATAATAGAGCGGAACATGCTTCATGAGGTGGCTGAGTTCGAGGATGTTGTCATCAGCTGCGGTGGCGGTACTCCATGTTTCTTTGACAATATGGATTACATGAATGCCAACTCAGACGTAATCTACCTGAAGGCGACTCCAGAAGTGCTCTACGCCCATTTGCAGATGGGCAGGTCGGTGCGCCCTCTCATAGTAAACAAAACAAAGGATGAACTCCTCGCCTTTATAAAGGAGCAGCTTGCATATCGTGAGCAGTTCTATATGAAGGCTAAGCATATTCTGGATGTAACCCTCATGGAGAGTCCGGAAAAGATATCTATCTCTGTTGAAAAAGCAAAAGAATTAATTGGACTGAAATGAAGAAATGGACGATAGAAGACTCTAAGGAGATCTACAACATCAAAGGTTGGGGTGTTAACTTCTTCGGTGTGAACGAAAAAGGTCATGTATATGTCACACCAAAGAAGAATAACGTCCAGGTGGATTTGAAGGAAGTGGTCGATGAACTGGCTGCTGCCCATATTTCCGCACCTCTGCTGCTGCGTTTCCCTGACATCCTCGATACTCGTATCCAGTCAACGGCAGCATGTTTCGAGAAGGCCACCAAGGAGTATAACTTCAAGGGTGAACACTATATCGTGTTCCCTATTAAGGTGAACCAGATGCGCCCTGTCATTGAGGAGATTATCTCGCATGGTGCCAAGTACAACATCGGACTTGAAGCCGGTTCAAAACCTGAGCTTCATGCCGTTCTTGCACAGCACATGGATTCTGACTCTATCGTGATCTGTAACGGTCACAAGGACCAGAACTTCATCGAGATGGCTTTGCTTGCACAGAAGATGGGAAAACGCCTGTTCCTCGTCATAGAGAAGCTTCCAGAGCTTCGTATCATAGCAGAGACAGCAGCAAAGCTCAATGTGCGTCCGAACCTCGGCATACGTATCAAACTTGCTTCTTCAGGTGCAGGAAAATGGCAGGAGAGCGGTGGTGATGCCTCTAAGTTCGGTCTTAACTCTTCAGAGCTTCTACTCGCACTTGAGATGCTTGACAAGATGGGGCTTCGCGACTGTCTGAAACTCATCCATTTCCATATCGGTTCGCAGATTACCAAGATCCGCCGTATCTCAACGGCTCTTCGTGAGGCAGCCCAGTACTACGTGCAGTTGCATCAGATGGGCTTCGGTATTGAGTTCGTGGATTGCGGTGGCGGACTTGGTGTTGACTATGACGGTACACGTTCAAGTAATTCAGAGTCATCTGTCAACTACTCTATTCAGGAGTATGTGAACGACTGCGTATATACCTTCGTTGATGCAGCCGACAAGAATGACATCCCTCACCCTACCCTTATATCAGAGGGTGGACGATCTCTTGCCGCACATCATTCAGTTCTTATTCTCGATGTGCTTGAAAGCGTGAGTGCCCCACAGATGCCAGAGGATTTCCAGCCAGGGGAGAATGACCATCAGCTCGTTCACGACCTCACGGAGATATGGGATAAGCTATCTACACGCTCAATGCTTGAGGACTGGCATGATGCCGAGGATATACGCGAGGAGGCACTTGACCTCTTCCGGCACGGTATCATCGACCTTAAAACACGCGCGCAGATTGAGTCTCTCTACTGGGCTATCACACACGAGGTTTCAGAACTTGCACACCATCAGAAGCACGTTCCTGATGAGCTTCGCAGTCTTGACAAGCAGATGGCAGACAAGTATTTCTGTAACTTCTCTCTCTTCCAGAGCATGCCTGACTCATGGGGTATAGACCAGCTCTTCCCTATCATGCCTATTCAGCGCCTTGACGAGCAGCCAACACGCTCGGCACAGATTCAGGATATCACCTGCGACTCTGACGGTAAAGTGGCTACTTATGTAAATGGCGGTCAGCAGACAAGCTATATTCCTTTGCATCCGATAAAGCAAGGTGAGCATTATTATATAGGTGTGTTCCTTGTCGGAGCATATCAGGAGATTCTCGGTAATATGCACAATCTCTTCGGAGATACCAACGCCGTTCATATCTCTGTTGACGACAATGGCTATCACATAGACAAGACTATTGATGGCGAGACCGTTGCCGATGTGCTTGAATATGTGCAGTATTCACCAAAGAACCTTGTACGCCGTCTTGAGATCTGGGTGGCAAAGTCAGTCAAAGAAGGTAAGATAACGCTCGAAGAGGGTAAGGAATTTATCTCTAACTATCGTGCAGGCCTTTACGGCTATACATATCTTGAATAGTTTTCACAGGGCAAAAAGAAAGAAAATGAAGAAAATCACTATAGTAAAGGTAGGAGGTGCTGTTGTTGAGGATGCTGCTCAACTTGATGCTCTCCTCGATAACTTCAGTAAGATTGAAGGTGCAAAGATTCTCGTACATGGAGGTGGTCGCCGTGCCACTAAGGTAGCAGCCTCACTCGGCATAGAGAGCGTCATGGTAGGCGGTCGCCGCGTTACCGATGCCCAGATGCTTGAGGTTGTAACAATGGTTTATGGCGGACTTGTAAACAAGAACATTGTAGCCAAGCTTCAGGCAAATAATGTCAATGCCATTGGTCTCACAGGTGCTGATATGGATGTTATCCGTTCACACAAGCGTCCTTTGAAGAAGATGGAAGTTGAGGGCGAGGAGAAGATGGTTGACTTCGGCTTTGTTGGCGATGTGGATCGTGCTGATGGCAAGGCTCTCGCAAGCCTAATACAGCAGGGCGTTGTACCTGTAATTGCCCCTCTCACACACGATGGAAAGGGAAATATCCTCAACACCAACGCCGATACAATGGCCTCTGAGACAGCCAAGGCTCTTGCAGCTGAAGGCTATGAGACAACGCTCATCTACTCTTTTGAGAAGAAAGGTGTACTCAGCAATCCAGATGATGATGACAGCGTAATCCCAACCATCAACCATGCTGACTTTGAGCGTTACAAGGCTGACGGAACAATCTCTGGTGGTATGCTGCCTAAGATAGAGAATGCCCTCGCAGCAGTCGATGCAGGCGTTTCAAGGGTTATCATCACCCTCGCCACAGCAATCGACGGCAATCACGGCACTATCATTAGCAAGTAAGTGCTAAGGGCGAAAGTAGAAAGGCGAAAGTCAAAGGGCTAAAGTCAAAAGGCTAAAGTCTTTTTATTAGAGTTTTTGTAGTAGAAGTGTAAAAATAAGTTAAAAAATAAAGGGCAAATGTAACTTTTGCCCTTTTATTATAGTCTTTAAATCAGAGCACAGATGAAGAATATCAGTTTCAAGACCGACGTACTTCCAATGAAAGACAAGCTCTTCAGGCTTGCCTTCCGCATCACGCTCAACCAGCAGGATGCAGAGGATGTTGTGCAGGAGACACTGATAAAGATCTGGAACCGGCGCGATCAATGGGACGAGATAGAATCCCTCGAAGGTTGGGCGTTGACAATAGCGCGAAACATGGCGCTCGATGTTCTTAGGAAACAGGACATTCACCGCACAGTATCACTCGACGAGCCTCTATCATCCAACGCCCATCACTTGACACACACTACCCATACCCCGTATGAGCAGATGATGGAAAAGGAACGCATCGCAATGGTTCGCGATTTGATGAACTCTCTTCCCGAGAAACAACGCACAGCAATGCAACTGCGAGATTTCGAGGATAAATCATACAAGGAAATCGCCGCTATCATGCAGATAAGCGAAGACCAAGTGAAGATAAACATCTTCCGAGCCCGACAGTTCATCAAGAAAACATATGATTCACTACAAAACAAATAAGTGACTTTGAGCCGCTAAAAATATAAAAAATGGACTATAAATACATTGAACAACTCTTAGAGCGCTACTTCAAGTGCGAGACCTCTTTGGAAGAGGAACGTATCTTGCGCACATTCTTCTCACAGAAGGACGTGCCGGTGACTCTGTTGCCTTATCGCGACTTGTTCATGTATGAGCAGTCTGGTATGGAAGAAGCACACCTCAGTTCTGATTTCGACGAGCGTATGCTTGCCCTCATCGATGATGAGCCAAAGCACGTAAAGGCACGCACAATAACCATGCAAAGTCGCCTACGCCCTCTCTACAAGGCAGCCGCAGTAGTAGGTGTCATCCTCTCTCTCGGACTTGCCGCACAGATGCCATACCAGCGCGAGGCACTTCAGGACGCACAGCAGTTCGCTGCTTCACACACAAAGGACTCAATCACAATCAACACAGCCAACAGCGTAGCTATGGCCGATTCATCAAAGATTGACTCTACCAAGACGTCCACATTAGTAAGATAATTTCTAAGCTTTTAAATAATTTTCTTGTTTACTAAAACTCAGTTGCGATAGCTTGTGAAAACTAGTCCAACTGATTCCAGATAAGTTGAAAGTTGCAGGTTTCTAACCTCTACTTTCAACTTTCTGCTATTTATATACCCATACACTCACAAAGAGGTGCAGAATGATAAGTAGGGATTGCAGAATTTAGCAAAAAACAGGAAACTTACAACGTTTTTCGAGTTTTTTCTCGTTAATGTGGATTTTATTTCATATTTTTGCCAATGACTAATAAACTATTCTAGTATGAAAGACCTTAACGATACACAAAAAGAACAGACTGAGTCTAAGCCCCTCAGCATCTGGAAAGCACAGCAATTTCTTCGTGATAAGGTCACGATGAACAAATGGTGCACAAACGTGCGCCGCGGTAATTCATTTATGAGGTAGATTGATACCTGTAATTTCGGCTCTCGCCTTTATTTCATTGCCAACTTTCATCTTTTTTGAAGTTATGGAGTGAGATAAAGGCGAATTTGTTTGTGGATTTATGAGATTTTATTAATTTTGCAAGAAAATTAAAAAATAAGATGCGCCTATTAGCTAAGACGATAATAACGGTATATTTGCTGTGTACCCTAATATGTTGCGGGCATAAGCAGAAAAAGGCAACGCGCGAGTATAGCATAATGCAGATAGATTCTGTTACTTGCCAGTATCGTTGTGCTATGGGCGAGGGCGTTCTCAGACTTGTTTCTGTCACGGATTCTACTAACCGTATAGAGCACGTGAAAGGTGATAGTGTGGTGGATTCGTGGGCATTGGACTATCCTGTATATCGCTTTACTTGTGGCGATTTGACAGGCGACAGCATACCCGAAGTGCTTGTGGGCACTATCAAGGCTACGCGATACCATCCGGAGAAAGACAAGAGACTTTTCATCTTCCATCTGTATAAGGGACAGTTCATCCGTCCGCTATGGTTAGGTTCAAGAGTCGGATGTCCGCTTATCGACTTCATGGTAGAGACAGATACAATACCTAATCTTGTGCATACCTGGGAGCGCAAGGAAAACGGCGATACCATCGAGGTTTTATATCAGTTGAAAGGGTTCGGACTGAAATACCAAAGGATGGCTCACAACTCTAACCCCTAAACGCTAAACTATAAACACAAAATATGAAAAAAATAATTCTCTTTGCGTCATCTATACTATTGATGATGTCATGCACCGAGGTGCGTAAGGGGTCGCCAGAAGAGGCGGCAGAACTTATCAATGTTGAGTTCAATCCACATTCATTCCTTGTAACCGACAGTCTCCTGCCAAGGGAAATTGATTTGAACATGGACATAAGCGACATGACGCTGATGGAGCTGCGCATACTCCGTCACTATCCCTATGCTCTCAAGGGAGTATGGTTTATGGAAGAAGACCTCAACACCTTCTATTCCCGAAAGACAAAGTGGTATCTCGACCGTTGCTATGATTATCTGGAAAAGCACGACTACGACGCGCTGATAGACTTCAATAAGGCCGGTATCTCCAAGGAGGAGAAAGGCTTTATCATGCGTATTGACGCACGTATCAAGGAGCTGAAGGAGTTGCAGATAACGGATATGGATGGTCTGAAACTTGCAAATCCAGCCATGACGGTTAATATGTTCCAGATGGAGGAGGTGGATAAGCCGTTCCTTGGTCATCTGGCACATCATAACTTTGCCATCATCCCAACGAAGAATGAGCAGCTTTTCAATATATACGAGCAGAATGAGTATGACATGATGCCGAGCTATATCACCACAGATGTGTTTCTTCAGGCATATCACATGTATTTCGCCTATGTGCTGAAATCATTGGAGAAACATTGCTTCGTGCCTCGTATGAGCGCGTTGAACACGGCTATGTATAAGAAGGCGATGGAGATAGCATCCAGTTCTTCCGATGAAGAGATAAAGGATTTGGCCGAGTTTAATGCTGCTTACTTTGCCGTAGCAAACGAGCTTCTTACAGGTGAACATCTTGAAGTCCCAGATTCATATAAGGGAAAAGCAGAACAGGAGATTTCTAATGTGTTCGGCTACACGGCAACTATGTCTCCAATGATGGGTAAAGGGATTCTTTTCAACTACGACCTCTTCAAGCCTCGCGGTCACTATACACGTAATCAGCAGTCGGAGAGATATTTCAGGGCTATGATGTGGTTGCAGACCTTCACCTTCTGTAGTGAACAGAAACAGGCTGTGAAGCAAGCTGCTATGATGGCGTATCTGCTTAATAGCATCGACAAGAATGTGGCAAAAGAGGGACTTGGCGTGTATAAGACCCTTGACTTCCTTATGGGCGAACCTGATAACGTAGCCGTGGTTGATGTGGCAGACTATCTTACCGCCAAGAAGATAATGACACTTGACAAGGTGGTGGATGCCTCTACCCAGAAGGATATCAATGCAAAGCTTGCCTCCCTGTTCAAGACTCGCAATCGCATCACCTCGAAGATTCCAGAGAAGAACGAGAAGAATCCATCAAAGGATTGTGAAAACAAGATGAACTTCATGCCACAGAGATATACTCCTGACGGATATGTGCTCAGCCGTATGTTCGATGAGAAGGCTAATTCCAAGGTGCCATTCCCTCGCGGACTCCACGTGTTCTCAGCCTTCGGTGTTGATGCTGCCGACAGACTCAATGCCGAGTACTATCAGGATGCCGACAACTGGAAGGGCTATGCCGACGAAATGAAGAAGATGAAGACGAAGATGTCGAAGTTCGCCGATTGGGACAAATCCATGTACAACAAATGGATGCAATGCCTTGTGCAGCTACAGAAAACGAACAAGGACTATCCAGATTATATGAAGACGGACTCATGGCAGCGTAAGAACCTCAACACGGCACTTGCTTCGTGGGCAGAGCTGAAACATGATGCTATTCTCTATGCCGAACAGCCTATCTGCGCAGAGTGTGGTGGCGGTGGCGAGTTCCCCGAGCCTATCCGCATGGGATATGTAGAGCCTAACCTTGATTTCTGGCAGAAGATGAAGGATATGCTTGACTTGACAAAGAAGCTTCTGACAAAGAACGGACTTATGACCGAGGCTCTGCAAAGTCGTACCTCAACCCTCGAAGACTATATGGATTTCTGCATTAAGGTTTCAAAGAAGGAACTTGCAGGCAAGATGCTCAGCGAGGAGGAATATGGAGAGATAAGACACATGGGAAGCTCTCTTGAATGGTTCACGCTGAGTGTCATAGAACCAGATTCAGAACTTAGTCGCTGGGATGAGGTGAAGGGTGAAGATCGTTCAATAGCACTTGTTGCCGATGTGTTTACCCGTAATGTGCTTGGCTGCAAGAAGAGCGGAATACTTTCTGAGGCTACCGGTAATGCGGATATCATTTATGTTACTGTGGTAATCGACGGTAAGATATTCCTTACAAAGGGCGCTACGTTCAGCTATTATGAGTTTGTAAATCCGCTTAATCAGCGTTATACAGACAAGGAATGGCAAAATAGGCTTGAAAAGAATGATGTACCTGCACGTCCGTTGTGGATGCAACCTCTTATCCTCGACAAGAAACAAAAGCATAATGAGGAGGTTTTCTATAGTTCAGGATGTTAGATCTTTGTTTAAAGTCAAAGGACTAAGGGCAAAGGTTAAAGGCTGGTGTTCGGTATTGGGTGTTAGCTGTTTGTTAGTTTCTCTTTTTGCAAGTTGCAATCAACCAGCACCCACCACACATCACCCAATCTCCCCCTCGGGGGCTGGGGGGGCCTCACTCACGATACTCTTCACGGGCGATGTACTGCTTGACCGTGGTGTGCGTCGTGTGGCGGAACGTAAGGGTATTAGCTATCTCTTCGAGGAAGTATCGCCTATATTCCGTGAGGCTGATGCCGTGGTCGTGAATCTTGAATGTCCGCTTACCGACACTATCTCGCCTGTGAACAAGAAATATATCTTTCGTGCTGATGCCCGTTGGGCAAAGGACTTGAAGGCGGTCGGTATCACGCACGCAGCAATGGCTAACAACCATACCAACGACCAAGGACGCCGAGGACTTCAAGCTACGGCACAACATCTCACAGAGGCAGGAATCACCCCATTGGGCTATGGCAAAAACTTCAAAGAGCAGATGTCGCCTGTCCTTATTGAGAAAGATGGTATTAGCGTGGCTCTGTTCAACGCCACCACTCTCACGATAGAAAACTGGTGCAGAATAGACGATAAGCCGGGAATTGCCCAGCCTACCGAGGAAGAACTGCTCGATGGAATCGGGGATTTTCAGCATAGACATCCCGACACGCATATCGTGGTAGTGCTACATTGGGGTGTGGAGTTTCAACCCTATCCCAGCATTCGTCAGCGTGCCCTTGCCCACAAACTTTCCGAGGCAGGAGTAGCAGCCGTCATAGGGCATCATCCCCACATACTCCAGCCAATAGACACCATAGGAAAGATGCCGGTATATTACAGCATTGGTAACTTCGTCTTTGACCAGAACATCCCAAAAGCAAAGGAATCCATGATAGCCCGCCTCACCTTCCATAGCAACGGCACCATGAAATCCGACTCCATAGCCGTAAGGATAGAGGGCGGAAGACCTATTAGGTGTCTTTAAAAAATATTTGACAATTTAACCGAATGCCTCTTGCTATCACACAGCGAGAGGCATATCTTTTATTGCATTTCAAGCAAAGTTTTTTTTGTGGGGTTGCTCGAAATTTATGTCGTTCGTATAAAAGAAGAAGTTTTTAAGGGTATATATAGTATGACATAGGGGAAATGTCGAAAGACATGGGGGTAAACGTCGAAAGATATTTTGAGTATAGCCCATTTCTTCATACCTTTGCATCAGAAATCAGAAACAAAATATTGTATAACTATTTAAAAAAGAAAAAGATATGAAAAAGATTGTTTTCGCCATCGTGGTAATGTTTGCAATGACAATGAGTGTAAATGCAAAGAGTAATGACTCATCAGTGTTCTTCAAGAGAATAAGCTGCTATCTGGAGCTGGACAAGAACCAGATGGAGACAGTCAAGGTTTCAATGGCAGAGTTCAACAATGCAATGGAAAACCTTTCTCAACAGAGAGACAGAGGTATGGGATTCAGATCTGCTCACAAAATAGTGGACCGTCATAAGAAGCAGATGAAACAGATTCTAAGCGAGAAGCAATACAAGAAATTCGAAGAGATTTTCGAGCTCACGGCCCGCAATAAAGTGATTATTAATATGGATCGTATAGTTTCAGCAAGGAAGAATCATACCGCTATGATGAATACAAAATCATAACACAACATCAATTCGATGAATTTGAAAGTTTTTGCATAGAAATAGATAGTTTTCCCACAAAAAAGAACATCCCCGCAACCAACAATGGCTGCGGGATTTCTTTTATGCACCTAAGCAAGTTCATGCCGAGAGTAGGAACCTAACCAAGCCTTCTTAAAGGGAAGGATGTTTTATAGACAATATCACATACATGAGGTTACTCCGAGAGCAGTCGCAATAACAGTAAGAATTGCCGCCAGTATCTAAAATTTTTAATGAAGATCCTCCAAACATTCGCTTTAAATTTCTGATAAATCCGTTTCCTTTTTCAAACGCAAAGTCGCAAAGTATTATTCATTTTTTTCGTTGAGCAAATTAAGGGATTAATATTTTAATTTTCTTATGGTGTGTGTAAATATGCTATTATACAACATTTTCCATTGAAAAAAGATAAAAAAGCGAATATTCTGTGTCATTTTGACGAAATAATACAGAAATTTGACGAAAAATTACATATAAATGTGGGGAGAATGCAGTAACTTTGCACTCGAAAATTAGAAACGTGCGCTAGCCTTTAGGGCTGACACGCACTATTTCCTTCGTGCGAAGATGCTACGCACATTGTTACTCGAAAAATAAAGAGTATAGCGTTTAGTGTTTAGAGTTTAGAGTTTAGTGTTTGGAGTTTTACGCTCTTCGCTAATCGTTAATCACTAAACACTAATCACTAAGCAAAACAAACATCTTATATAACTTAATAAAAACTGATTTATGAAGAAAAATGCATTAATCGTATGCGCTTTCATGGCTGGATTATTCGCTTCTTGTTCAAGTGAAGATATCCAGGAAGAGTCTGTTGCTACATCACAACAGACAGTTGTTTCACGCGAATTCTCTGTTGTTAATGAGAATGAGGTTTCAGAAGAGCAGTTCTTCAACAACGCCGTAGTGGGCATTGCTGACAAGGCTGACGCTTCACAGCTCTCTGAGCTTAATGCCTCTTTCAAGGAGTCGTTCGCTAAGTTGGAGAACGAGAATACGACACGTGGTTTTGTGCCAGCTATCTACAAGACTGTTCATGTGACCTACCAGACTCTCGACGAGGCAAACAAGCCTGTTACGGCTTCTGCGCTTATCGTCTATCCTCTGTTCAAGAAAATCAAGAACGTGATGCTTATCAATCATGGTACTCAGATTGGTGCAATGATGATTCCATCTAACTACACATCTGTTGAGTCGGTTATGGCTGCAACTGGTTCTCTCTGTATTCTTCCTGATTACATCGGCCTTGGCTCTACTTCTAACCACCCAGACCTCTATCTTAATTCTGAGGTACACGGCCGAACAAGTGTGGATGCTCTTCTCACTCTTCTCGACTATGCTAAGCAGAAGAATATCTCACTCGACAGCAACTACAAGACATATATCCTCGGCTACTCTCAGGGTGGTGCCGTTTCATTGGCTTCTTTGAGAAGAGTTCAGCAGTTGGATGCCTATACCCAGAGTCGTCTGCACTTGCAGAAGGTATATTGCGGTGATGGTCCTTACGACCTCCGTCTTACCTTCGAGACATACCTTCAGGATCTTGAGAACGGCAAAGACATGGCTCTCGGTTCAGTTATTCCTACTGTTATCAACTCTATGTTCAACAGCTATCCAGCAGAGATGGCAGGTATCAACTATGAGGATTTCTTCACAGCATGGGCTTTGAAGACAGGTGTGCCACAGGCTATCCGTCAGAACAAGGAGAATATCGCTGATATGATTATCAAGTGGAATGGTGCTCCTCTCAACAAGATTCTCAACTTCGACTATCTCAACGCTCATCCAGAGCATCTTGACCGTCTGCTCACTATGATGGATCGTCAGAATCTCTGTAAGGGTTGGATACCTAAGTATCGTCTGAAGCTCATCCACTCAAATCCTGACGGTGTAGTTCCATTCGCTAACTTCCAGGAGGCTTATGCAAACCTCAAGAACAATTATGTGGAAGAGCCAACAATCATCACTCCTAAGACAAATAACGCTCTCCTCCAGCATATCAATGGTATGCTTGTGATGATAGAGGAGGTGTTTAAGGAGATATAAGAAGCCCCCTACAGCCTAACCCATCCTTCCCCAAGGGAAGGCTCCACCCCCCTCACCCCCTCCAGGGGGAGTAGTTACACTTTTCTACGAAAGGCGTTTTCGTTTGAAACAATATAGCGAACAATACAAATAAACTCCCTTCCCCCGAGCGGGGAGGGGAGTTTATATATCAAAGCTATCCTTTGAGGCTTAGTACTATCTAAGAACTCTCCCCCTCGGGGGAAGTCCGATGTTGATAACATCGGAGTATGTGTCAGTTGGAGGGGGCTGTGTTATGGTTCAAAGTCTATATACGGCTTTACCCTCTCAACATCCTTATCGGTAAATGAAGGCAGGCGGCGAAGGTCGTCTGCTTTTTTTATTGGACCGCGAAGACGGCGATGATTCATGATCTCTTTCGCCTGTATGTATCTGATGTAAGGGTGGCGGGAAAGGGCATTTACATCCAGATGGTTGATTCTGATTCGGGTGATGGGCGGTAGGTTTCGGTTGTTGGCAGATTCACCTACGCTCATATATTTCAGCGATGATTCCGGGAAACCCTGTATCTCCAACAGCTGATGCACGTTGGCTATTCCGCCTAATCGCTGTCGGAATGAAACGATTCGCCTTGCATAGTATGAGCCTATGCCGGGTATTTGCTTTAGTTCGTTAGTATCTGCGGTGTTTATATTGATATGCTCTCCTTCACTTATCTTGACAGGATAGGCGATAAGGGCAGTATCTTTCTTTATCGGCTTTTCATCGTCTGTTTTTTTATACACATCAGCTGCCATTACCTCCTTCTCTATCTTGATATAAGGCTCCAAGCGCTTGTATTGTTTGAGGGTAAGACCATAGAGGCGTGCAAAGTCGGTTGGTTTGTTATAGCGGCCGCCTGCTGCGCGGTATTTGTATATGTTGCGCACCTGCCAGGGTTGCAAGCCGAGACGGAGTAATTCGGTGCTGTCGGCGGTGTTTGGGTCGAAATTGAAGAGTTCGTATTGCTTTTCCGGTACTTTATAGTATGGCTGTTGTTTGCGTGTGTATTGTCTTGGCTTATTGGCATACTCCGACTTGTCAGGAGACTTCACTTTGTCTTCCGAACTCCTTAATAATGGTAATGCCGCCAAACAAATGATAATGACGACAAGCAGTATGATTATGGCATCTTTGTCGGACTTACTGAATCGAGACATTGTTTTATTTTCTATTTACAGATTTACTATTTATCTACTATTTTCTATTAAATATTTACTATTCTGCTATGTGGGGAAGAAAATAGTACATCATCCAATAGTAAATAAATAGTAAATAGTCAATAGTCAAATAGTAAATTAGATCACCCCAAATTGATTCAGGAAAATAATCACTATTCCTACAGGGCAGATAATTCGTATTGTCCAGATGAACAGGGTGAAAAGGTTGGTGCATACTGTTCCATAGTTGGTGAACTCGTCACGGATAACATTCAGAGGGGCTATCCAACCGACGATAATGGCGGTAAGGAATCCGCCAATAGGAAGCATTATCTGACCAGTGAGGAAGTCGAAACAATCGAACAGGCTCTTTCCCGCCACCGCTATCTCTGGCATTGCACCGAGTGACCATGAACATAGTACGCCGAGGATACTACACAGGACCGTGATGAATATAGAACCTTGCTTACGAGTCATGCGCACCTCCTCTGTAAGGAATGCCGTACCTATCTCGTGCATGGAAATGGTAGATGTCAATGCGGCAAGGGCAAGGAGTGCATAGAAGAGGATTCCTATGAGATATCCCACTACAGGAATACTCCCGAACGCCTGTTGGAATACGTTTGGCAGGGTGATGAAAATAAGTGACGGTCCGCTATCAGGATTTACGCCCACGGAGAATGCGGCAGGGAATATAAGCAGTCCTGACAATACGGCTATCAGCATGTCGATGATTGCAATCTGTGTGGCAGAGCTTACAAGGTTGGTCTGACGTGTGAAATAGCTTGCGTATGTACACAGACAGGCTGTTCCGAGACTCAAGGAGAAGAATGCCTGTCCCATGGCATCAAGTACCACTCTGCCTGTCACCTTTGAGAAATCCGGTCGGAAAAGGAACTCCACACCCTTCATCGCACCGGGAAGACTGCAACTCGCAATGACGAGGATGACGAGGAGAATAAGGAGCAAAGGCATGAGAGTATTGGCAGCCTTCTCTATTCCGCCTTTCACCCCTCGCACTACAACAAAATGCGTGAGCATTATGAATACAACCGACATAATTGCCGGTTTCATCGGGTCAGAACATAGGTCTGCAAAGAAATCACTAACATACTGCGCATCGCCAAGCACCTGTCCGGCTATGCTCGCAAAAAGATAATACACACACCATCCGGCAACAACAGAATAGAAACCGAGTATCATTGAGGAGCATAGTATGCCCATTGCTCCTGCGATGCCACCCCATTTCCTGCCTGTGATATGAGTATATGCCCTAAGGGCATTGGATGCTCCGTGACGGCCTATTATAAACTCAGCTATCATACCCGGAATGCCGAGCAGGAGCGTGCATGCAAGATAAAGGATGATAAAGGCTGAACCACCATCCTGACCTGCCATAGTCGGGAAACGCCATATATTACCTAATCCTACGGCAGAACCTGCTGTAGCGAGAATAATACCAAGTTGACTTCCGAAATTTCCTCTATGCTGCATACATTCAAAAATAATAAAGAGAAAAGTAAATAGTTTAGTTTTCCTGCACCAAAGGTGTATTTTGCTTGCAAAGTTAAAAAAAAATGTTTACTTTTGCATCTGATTTAGGTAAAAGATTATGTTTTTAGCAAAAAAAATAAAGAATTACCCCTTGTCATCAATACTCGTGGTGGCTATTTGGGTGGTGTGTCTTATCCCTGTTCCCGAAACTCCGCTCAATGATGTGTGTCTTATCGACAAGTGGACACATTTCGTTATGTATGGTTCGCTTACCTCTGTGATATGGTTTGAGTATATCAGAAGGCATAAGCCCCTCACCCGTCACTATGTGACACCCTCTCCCCAGAGGGCGAGGGGGGAAGTTAGTAATGAAACCTCAAAGGAAGGTTATGCGCAAGAAATAGTAACTTCTTCCTCGCCCCTTGGGGAGAGGATGCCCGAAGGGCAGGTGAGGGGCCGGATGGGTCATGCCTTGCTTATCGGCGGTGTCCTGTGTCCTATAATCATGGGCGGTCTCATCGAACTTGCTCAGAGATATCTCACTACTTGCCGCTCTGGAGACGTGTATGACTTTTTCTGCAATTCCCTCGGTGTTCTCTTAGGCTGTTGCATCTGGTTAATCATAAAGAAATTCGCCCATTAACGTAAATAACGTCAGTTCGACGAATTAAAACTATGTTGTTTTAGCAGCAAGCTGCTGTTGACGGAACAAAAATTTTTAGAAAATTGTTCGCTAAGGCTCACCAAGCTAAAGCAAGTTCCCAGAAAATTTAAATTTTCTGGGTTAAATTTTCTGGCCATCGTGAATAATTTTCTGTAAAATCAAGCAACAAAGTTGCGTTTATTAAAGAATTTTGAATTCGTCGAATTCACGTTAAATTCACGTGAACTACGGAAAAAAATTATCCCGACTTATTCGAATGTTCGAATTAGTCGGGATAAATAATATATGGATATATATAATCCTGTAGTGTTAATCAAATGCTGGGTATGAAATATTCTCGCATGAGTTACCTTGCGAGCCACACTTCGGGGTTGAGTTTGTCACGCTCCTTACGCAACTGGAACTGAAGGATATTATCGCGTCCTACTACTCCGAGAGATTGGCGTGTAGAAACCTTCTGTCCCTTTGACACACTTACGCTCTTCAGGTTACAATATACTGAGATATACGCACCGTGGCGCACAAGTACACCCATTGTGCCTCCTGCATCGAATACCGCAGAAACCTCTCCGTCATAGATGGCACGTGCAGCGCATCCCTGTGAGCCGAGTATGTTGATACCCTTGTTGTCAAGCACCACGCCCGGAAGTCCTTCCACGCCGTGCTGTCCGAAGTGGCTCACAATCCTACCACCTGCAACTGGTGAAGGCAGACGTCCTTTGTTTGCTTCGAATCCACCGCTAACAA
>ODAI014480130.1_pt1 | contig 26863 bp, 27 predicted proteins | sample 1539321 | NCBI WGS metagenome assembly ODAI01 (sample SAMN02144231, study PRJEB22623) | gut metagenome | biome: sheep rumen | host: Ovis aries | place: New Zealand
CGATATCTTGTGGAGTTAAAGTATGCTCTTTTTCAAACAAATCTACAAATTTTTCTCATTCATGAGCATCACGCACATGAATATTTCATTCGATTTTATCTGCATCAAAGAAATGAACTGGATTTCATGAAATATTCATAAAAATATTAGAGAAATCTACCCAATTATTCACACTTCCATTTCCTAAATCAGCATTCTGCAAACGCATATAAAAATCTGAATCCTTCACTTCTACATTATTTAATTCAAGTAATATATAGTTATTCAAACCTTCAGTTTCACAAACTACAGATTTCTTTCCTTTCTTCTCTCCATGTTCAAGTAAATCTAACATATTTGTCGTTTCAAAATCTTGCTGATATTTTGGCAATGCACTAAATCAGATTTTTCATTGAGGTTTGTACATTGAATTGAATTCCCAAGCTACTCCGAAATGTCCAGTTAAATCAGGACGATTTGTCAGTCATTTATTATCTATATCGAGAACGTAACTATCTAGCCACTCGAATTTATCAGTCAAAGGAGTTCCTAAATCTTCGTCTGAAACTTCCAAATCTTTATCCAATTCCCAGATTCGAGGTTTATCTGTGTCTTCATTGATTCATAATTCATTCTTTGAACATATCATTCCATTTGAATCTACTCCACGTAATTTTCTAGGTGCGATAGTGATTCACGCTTGTGGAAAAAATGCTCATTCCATAGCTACTGCTACATATTTTGCTCATTGAACATTTGCAGCTCCACATACGATTTGAAATTGTCATTTAGGTCCTAAATCCACCTGACATACGCTCATGTGGTCAGAATCTGGATGATTTACAGCACTAATTACCTTTCAAATCACGATATGCTTGTCTATTTTACGTTGAATCACTTCCTCGATTTCTACTGTCTTGAGAATCAAATTGTTAGCGATATTTTCTGGAGTATCATCGATATCTATGTACTTCCTAATCAACTGTGAATGATATTTCATTATCCCAAATTATGAAAAATTAAAAAAAGTCTGAGTGAATGATACTGTTTGAATGTACAATTTCAAGTTTTTATTGGAACAATATAATTAAAAATTATTTATGTTGACTTATTTATAAAAAAAAATATAATCATACATAACAACAAAACAAAGAAATTAATCATTATGAAATTGAATTCATTAGTACAAACAATTACCACAAGGGATTACAGATGTCACAGAAGAAGAGTCTTCTATCAAAGGCTTTTCAAAGGCATACTATCAAAATCTCAATGCCACGATTTGGCAGGAATGATTCCGTACTACCCCACTAAGCAAAAAAAAGAGATTCCAATCGGAGAAGTTTCTACTAATTTCGCAGAAAACACAGTTGCAAACGTTTCCAGAATTTCTCCTCTTTGGATGCTTTTCTTTGGCTTTGGAAAATTTCATGTAGGAATCAACAACTCCAAATTCAAAAAATGGGTCTGGTTGTGGTAAGCACCAAAACAAAAGGTCCGCTGTCTTTCAGTTGGACCTTTTAAATTTGATTAAATTATAAAATTTTGTATAAATAATTAAATTTATCATTTGATAAATACATTTAATGGAAAAAACACATTATAAAACAGTTTTCATTTCTGACATTCATCTCTGAAATCCTCAAAATCAATGAGATAAACTTGTCAAATTTTTGGATTCAATATCTTTTGAAAATCTAATTATTATTTGAGATTTTATTGATTATCGATGGATAAATTGATTCTGAAAATGGAAAAGAAAAGAAGTCAAAACTTTAGATTACATAAACAATTTATCCACAAATTGAATAAATATCACATACATTCAATGAAATCATGATAGAGAATTAAAATGTTCTGAAAAAATTCATTTCAATAACATGACAATCTGCAACAGCACATATTACACTACTCTCAAATGAAAAACTTATTTCATAACTCACTGAGATAGCTTAATGTCCTGATTAACAAATTCTGATTTAATTTGAAATTTATGGACCAAAATTTGCGGTTTATCACTAAAATTTGAAAATTTTCTAAATAAACATATCTACAAAAAATCACACATTTCGCCATCAGAAAAAATAAACAAACTCATAAAATCAATACTATACTCTCCCCAAAAAACAAAAAACAAAATAAACAAATTCCTAAAACATTTAGATTGTGATGGAGCCATCATATGACATTTTCACAATCCTCAACACTATTCATTAAATTGAATTGATTATTTTAACACTTGAGATTGGATAAATAATTGCTCTGCCGTAACTGAAGATTTAAAATGAAATTTGGAATTAATAAAATATCAAAATTCAGAATAATTAAATTTCTGCAAAAAAAGTTGCAAAAAAAACAAAAATATGTTATAATTAATTATATCAAATTTACATGATCCACATTAATGAAAAAATTAAACAAAATACTAATATTTACTATTTTTCTAGGTTGCCTAGGTTATAGCATATCCTTGGCAGACAATTCTGATTGTGGAATTTTTGTAGGAACATGATTCAATCAAGAATGACACACCGATAATTGATTTAAAATAGTAAACGACCAACGAGAAACAAACAATACTACCCATCTATCGGGATTTCTTACGATTGAACAACAAAAAGAAATCCTCACAAAGGACGATCTAAATACTGCATTATTAAACCTTAAAAAATATTGTTGCGAAAATGAATTATGATGATTATCACAAGACACTGAAACATGTAAAAAAGATAAAATATATTTCAATGATAATGCTCTAGACAGTGCATATTTAATCAATCATTTATTCGATGTAATAATGAGAAGACTAAGTTGACTAAATTGAGATAACGATATATACAAAAAAACTAATCTGACCACAGATACTAAATGAAGTGAACGAAGAGAACGAATAAATAATCAAGCCGAATCCACCACGTGATCTACTCCACAAACGATCTCCACCCAATATAATAAATTTCGATCACAAACAGAGAAATACGACATACGCACACTAATCAATCATAAATTTTCAGAAGACGGAACAACTTTTTTAAATTTCGTCCGTTGAGACTGAGAAGACCTTGAATCAAAAAAAGTCATGAAAGCAATGCAAGAATATAAAGAACGAACCTTATACGACAGATACCGAAACGCATGTGATCTAACAGAGTATTTTTATATACTTTTAGGTTGAGGAAGATCTGATAATGAAAACAAAATAGGAGAAAAAATGTTTAGTAATAACTGTTATGAATTTATAAACAAACAAATTTCATGAGAAAATGAATATGTACAATTAATTACAAAAAAGTCATCTAATCTTTTCTTATCAAATTATATTCAATGATATATGTCCTATATGTTCGAAAGGCAAATGAAACTACAAAAATTATGGAAAGAAAGTACAGATAGATTTTTAGATGTAGTTAGAGGAGTCTCTTGCTTACAAAGTAAATGTGTCCAGTAAATTTTTATCTCTTATAAAACAAAATGAAAAAATTAATTAAAAGAATCTGAATAATTTGAATTATCGCTATTTTCAATATATTATCACTACCAAATTTCATCACAACAGCACAAAATGTAGATGGGTTTAACATCATACCTGAATTAACAGAAGAAGAAGCCATAAAAGCAAACCAAAAAATCAAAGAAATCTGAAGTACATGATGAGAAGTAATGAATAAATATAGAGAAGTAGCAGCAAAAGATTTTACAATCGAACAACAACTAGCAACTTGAGTAATGAATCGGGATACTATTATGAATTATTTAGTATTTGTAATCCAATTTTTAAGCCAACTATGATTACTTGTTTGAGTTGTATTCATCATGTATGCATGATATAAATATATGGTCAGTGTATTCGAAGGTTGAAAAACTCCTTCTTCTACAGTCAAAAATGCAATAATATGAGTTTTGATCATCATTTTTTCTTATGCTATCATGAGAATTCTTACTTCAATTATCTGACTAACCTAATATCCAAAATGAAAATAAAGAAATACACTAAAAAAATATATTTACTCATGTGTCTAGCCTTCATATTATTGCCAACATTTTTTATTAAAGCAGACAATAATTTAATCATATCCAAAGAATTAACCGAAAAAGAAACTCAGCACGTAAATCAACGAATAGATTTCTTATGAAACACTCCATGAAAGTTATGGATCAATTACCATAAAGCACATGATGACTTAAATTTTCGAGAAAGATTAGCTGGAGGGATACTAGAAATAGACGATATTATAAATTATCTTGTTCTTATTATAAAATTCTTAAGCCAATTATGACTGCTTATATGAACCATCTTCATCATGTATGCCTGATACAAATACATGATTAGCGTATTTAACTCAGGGAAAACACCATCATCTACAATCAAGAATGCTATTATATGAGTTCTCATAATCATTTTTTCTTATGCTATTATGAAAATTTTTACCTCATTTATTTGATTAACATAGTATAATTAAAACTACGAAAAAACAGATTCTTCAACAAAAAAGAATCTGCTTTTTATTTAAGTATTTTATTTCTCTTTTTCAAACAACTCTGGAAATGTATCAATAGAATGCAACGTTAATGGATTAACCGACTTTACCACAAAACTTTTCACATTTCATACAAATCCCAAAGTAGATATCACATCTCACCAGATTTTATATGTTGTGATACTTTTTGTCCAAGCTTTTTTGAATAAAGTATCTTTCATCATTCAAACAAAGCTTTTAGTGGGGCTAGCTCATGGATTGAATGCAATACAACGTTCAGGCTCTCTATGTTTAGTCACTATATATGAAATAGTTCATCATAATGAATGACCGCAAACCCATTTTTTAGCATCTGGATACTTCATCTGAATTTCATCAAAAAAATCCAATGAATCTTGCACACGTTTATCAATTCAATTCACTCAAAGCACAATTTGAACATCGCTAAATAAATCTCTCATATTCTTAAAATCTGTTCATCTATAACAAATCAATACTATATTTTCTGTACGATGTTTATAGGCAGCATGAACCAAAAAATTTGTGTTTTTATCAAGTATCCAATCTCCAACTACATCAATACGTTTTTCTGGTGGCAGATAAACTTCCCTAACAACCGAAACTATTTGGTCATCATGTTCTTGTGTAGCAGATTTTTCAAATTTCTTTTTTCACAAAATTTTTGCAAATCACTCAGCAACCTTCTGCGTTGCAAAATTACTATCTCATTTGTAATCTTGTTTATTAATAAGTGGTTCTACCATCTAAGTTAAACTAAATAAAGATAAAAACTCTGACTGACGAAGATAATCAAATGTTCTTTGCTGTAAATTTGCTTTTTCCCGTTCTGAATACAATTTTGAAGATGATGTTAATCTATTTCATTCACGATCATGTAAATCTTGTAATAAGTATATGCAGTTTCATGTATAACAAAATTTCGTAATCCAAAATTCTTTTCACAAATTTTTTAATATTTTAATAACTTCTGAAGATAACATCAAAGCATCTGAATGATTAGTATAATTTACACTCAATCAACCATAATCTACTCTTTTTGTCTTCATTTTTTTATAAAATAATCTGAATATTTTTCGTCCATAAAATATAAATAATATTCAACCTCCAATTATATTTATCCAAAATAGAATTTGCCGAAACTGTCATTTATCATAAAGTCGTAACAATAAAGCAAATACAAATCCCCATCAAAAGAATCATCAAATTAATGGTAAAAACGATGGTTTATCTAATAAATTCTTATTTAAATCTAATGAAATATGTTCGATATTTTGATATTTTGGATTCAAGAATCAAATTTTATAGATAATTCACTGCTCACTCACATCATGATCTACCGTTAATCATTCAAATTCTCATCATTCAATAAAATAATTTTCATGAATTTCTTGGAATGTATATTTAAAATGAATATCTGTTGTTAGCGGAGAAATGAATCAAATTTTTTGAAGAATCTGATTTTGATGCTGAAAATATAGTTTTGACTGTGAAAACTTAAGATCAGATTGTTTATAATTTTGGATATTCTCTACCATTTCACTACTTATTTATAAATAATAGTAGACACTATATTATACTCAAACTAACAACAAAAGCAAAAAATAACTAACTTTTTACTTAAAAAGACATATTTTATAACATAATCCAAAAAAGTCAACTTAATTATATAACAAATTATGCTGAAAATTTGCAATATTTTTTATTTTGTAATATAATATACATGAGATAAGTTACTTACCGTAAGGTTCTACCCACACAGTATTCCCTTATACTAGGTTGCTTACCTCAAGGATGTATCATCCTATTTTCATCTCAGTATACTACCCATTAGACTGGGATGAGTTTAGATCAACCCGAATTGACCTATTATGGATCCATACTTTATCTTGGAATCTTAAGGTAAATATATCGATCCATATAATGGATCGCCTTTCGGGTTGGTCATAAAACGGGAGGTTTGCCTTCCGTTTTTCCTTATTTACTAAAAATCCTAGGGATCAAAAGAGATTTATCTTTTAATGTTAAATAGTCAATTCACTGTAAAATAAATGACACCAAAGTAGTAGCATAACTTCAAGTTGGTAAAAAGAATTCTAATTTAATATCATCATTATTCCATTCGAATTTTAAGTCAGGAACTTTGATAAACAAGACTCTTCTTACTCACCGTAAATTATATATTTTACAAACTTGTTGCATTCATTCATCAAATTCAGCTAATTCCAACAACTGATTATCACGAACACGTGCTTTGGTTCACTCAGATGGTAACAATAAATTCCATCACAACATTGGTCAGGTTGGAAATCGTTTATTCGAATCGAAATCTCTACATTCATCAGAAATATTAGGTTCAAAAAAATTCAAATCAGATTTTTCTTTTTTTAATTTTTGATAATCAAATGGATAAATTTTTTGAGAATCATAAACTGCAGTTCTCACTCAATTAGAATTAAATCTATCTACCAAGATATCTCACTGTAACAAAAAAAGTCACTTCTCCCAACGATTCAGTACATATTCATTGAAATACATACTAGGATAAGCCTGTAAAAGAAATCTCAAATGATAAGGCAAATCTGATTCTTTCAATTTTCATTTTTCATTATATTCTTGGGCAAGAGATTTTAAACGGTCTTTTGCTTCATAAAAATTTTTCTTTCCCTTCCCAAATCTCTGCATTCAGAAGCAATTAGGGAATCACCTTTCAATTATTTTTTGAACATTATTTTCAATCTGATTTTTTATCTCTTTTGAAATATTTTGTCTAGCACACAAATGAATTTGAAATTTGTTTCACTGATTACTAGCCACTTTCAGTCAAAATTCATTATAAGATTTTTCTAAAATTCTGACTTTTTTTCATAGAGTTTGAATAAATAAATCTTCTCATCATATTTTAAGTAAAGAACGCTTTGAAATAGAAATCCATTGTCTAGTAATTCATGCTTTATCTTTTAGTCATGCTATTCATATTTCATCACGCTGAAGATGAAAATTCTTAGTCAAATCATCCACAATATCCATAGTAGTCAGATTCTCCTTTTCAAAAAAAACATATAGAAAATCTCATCTTCATGATGGAATTCATTCTCACAAAACTTCTTCTACGACAAAATCTTCTGGTTTTGATTTAATCTGAAATAACATCTCAACGAATTAATTAAACAACTATTCTGTAATTATTTTTTACTTTTATTCAATCTACTTTTTAGTACATTATCGATTAATAATATTAAATTTTAAGTAAATTTCATGACTTTAACAAAGAAACAAGCTAAAAGAAATCTGAAAATATATGGCTTAATAAACTTTTTGTCTTGAATCACATTTTTAGTACCGATTATTTCTATATTTTATAAATATACCTGACTTTCTACTACAGAGATAATATTAATTTCAAACATATTCACATTATGAATGTGGATTTTTGAGCTACCAACCTCAACATTAGCCGATACTTTTTGAAGAAAAAAATCATTAATGGCTTCTGTAATTTGCAATTTCATCTGTGCAACTATAATCGTATTATTTCCAAATCTTATCTGATTTAGTATTGCCGCCCTATTTCAATCATTATATTACAGTTTTTGGAGTGGAACCTGACAAGTTTTTCTCGAAGAAAATTTAACTATATTATAAGAACAGAAAAAATTCGGAAGATTCTTTTGAAGATTTTCTTCTTATGAAGAATTAGCATCTCTATTTACACCTATTCTAGCATCATTAATTTTGAAACGGAATTCAGAAAGTTGATATACAATTTTAGCTATATTAGATGCTATATCTGCACTATTACTTGTAGTTTTGACTTCTCAACTTGTTGAAGTTTCTCAAATTACTCAAAGATTTAAAACATTTAAAGAATCATTAAAACTAAATATAGATACATGAATTTCGGCAATAAAAGACGTTTTTGGAAATAAAGATTTAAAATTATATTTAATTTATCGCTGTTTTTCACATCATGCAAAATTTTTCTGAGTGCTTTTATTGCCAATTTTAGCCAGTAAATGAATGGAAGATTGGATTTCTGGTGTACTTACAACCATATTTACACTTTGATCACTATTCGCTTCAAGAAATGTTTGGAGATGGTGAGAAAAATATTGATATAATTCTTCTATGGTATGGAGCACCATAGTCCAATGAATCCTTTTAATTATAGCATGAATATTTTTCAAATCTTGGATATTTTTGGCTGTAATATATCTAATTTTTAATATTTTTGATGGAATTATTTACCCATCAAGGAATCATTGTGTAGTATTACTGACTAATTGAAAAGCAAAATCAACATGCAGATCAATAATTTTTGCATGTGTTTCTCTGTACATGACTATTGTAAAAATTTTATTATCTTATTACAATCCTAACATTGCTTTAATTATTCTGTGAATTGTAATTTTATTAGCTAATATAATTTTTGCGAAAAAAATATTAAAAAATGAAAACATGAGTAAATAAATTTATTAATTAGTTTTAACATTCTGAATTAATTCGGGAAATTCTTCCATATTCATATGACCTCTATCCTCAAAAACTTCAAATTTTGCATTCGGTAAAAAATTGTTCAATCTTTCTCACTGAGAAAATGGAACACAAAAATCATCTTTTGAATGATACAAAAATATTTTATCACAGAATTTTTCTATTTCTGGAATTTTTTGAATATCAAAGGAAAAATCTCAAATATATGATTCTTCTGGTGGTAAATCCTTATCATCGATTAAAGCTGACACTAAATGCAGTTGTTTAATCTTTTTCGAAAATCAGTTTTCAGTTAAATATTTGAGAATAAATATAGTTCAAAGTGAATGAGCAATAATAACCTGCTCTCCATTTAAATATTCAAAAATTTTTTCAAACTGGATTTTCCATTCTTTATACAATGCTATATTTTTATTTGGCATATCCAAAATAGCTACTTGATAATCTTCTCAGAGGTCTTTTTGTAAACTATTTTTCCATTTTTTCTTTACTTCAAATGGATTATAATCCCGTTTTTTCAGCTCTTCTTGAAAAGCTTCACGATTAGTATAAGCATTTCATCATCAAATAAATAATACTTGTTGCATTTTTATTTTTCAAAACAATAAAAGTTTATTTTACTAGCAAACTGAAAGTCTATGCTTTCTTATCAGCATTTTTAATTTCATTTAAGAAAAAATCATCAGTCATTCCAGCAATAAAATCAATTATAATTCTCTTATTTTCTGTGCTTTCAATATATTTTTTTTCTCTCTTATCCAAAAATACAGTATATATTTTACTTTCAGTATTATGTCTGTTTAAATCTTCTAAATATTTATCATATATTTTATTCATACCTTCTTTATAATATTCGATACTCTGGTAAGTATTAGATATTTTATAAATATGATTGTAATTAAACGTCAATAATTTATTTAAAGCTTCATAAATTTTTTTACTTATAATAATTTTACCCACTTCATAGCTATTTTTTACTATATCTAATATAATAGTATTAATAATTTCACTATTTTTATCGCCCAGAATTTTTGTTACTTCACTAGGGATATCTTCCCTTTTAATAATATTCAAAATAATAGCATCTTCCAAATCTCTTCCGACATACGCAATAATATCACTTACTTTAACTATACAACCTTCAAGTGTCATTGGCTTTAATGTCTTCTCATATTCTTTGCTCTTCCATGCTTCTTCATAATCTTTTAGAAATTTTTCTTTTGTTTTATCGATTGGATAATAGCATTCTTCTAATTTTTCTCCGTTATGACACATCATACCATCAAGGACTTGTATAGATAAGTTCTTCCTTTTTATTTCCATATATGTTCTAGCACTTTGCATATTATGCATAAATGGGATACCTATTTCTCTCATAGAAATATCATTTAAAAATCTTTCTCATGTATGTCACAATGGTGTATGTCCAATATCATGACCAAGTGCTATAGCTTCTATCAAATCTTCATTCAAATTCAAGCATCTTCCTATAGTTCTACCAATTTTGGAAACTAATTGTACATGTATCATTCTTTTAGATATATGATCATTATCACTAAAAGAAAATACTTGTGTCTTATCCAAATATCTAGAATAGCTACTACTATGAATTATAGTATCAATATCATGAAAAAATGCTGGTCTTACATCTTCTTTCTCTGGAAACAGCCTAACACTATCTCTACTCTTTGTTGCATACTTGGAAAGAGTTTCTTCTCTATCTAATAACTTATTTGTAATTTCTTCTATAAGAATTTCGCCATTATCATTTTTTAATTTCCCCATTATTTTTAGCATAACAATATAAACCATTGTATACTTAATAAGTATTTTTCTATCCCATTTTCAACCTAATAAAACTATCCCACAATTCAATATCTAAAACTTATATCTTCTCATTCTTTTCTAAAAAAAGTTCACTCTTTATCTAGATTTATTTCATCCAAATTATACTCTCCTAGCCTAATTCTTCTAAGCATTGTAAGAATTCATCCAATTCAAAACTGTTCTCACAATCGATGTCAAATTGATCTAATATAAGTTCATGAACCCACATTTAATCTCAATTTCAATTCTGGAAACTTATAATCCAGAATTTCATATCCATACGTTTTCATCAATCTATTTTCAATTATCTGCTCTCATTTTCTAGCCAAATCGTAAAGTTTTTTTCAGTCCTTCTTCTTTGCACTAAATGGTGTAAGCGGCAATTCATATTCTGGAATAAGAAAATCCAATTTTGACTTAATATTTTCAAGTAGAATTTCTTTTCATTTCATATCTATTTCTTCGTAATAATCTCGATATCACATATCCCACGTATCAGATTTTTTTGAGAAATCTATTATAGTTTCATAAGACTTATCTTGTCAGATTAAATCATTCAATCTTTTTGTATCATCTCATGTTCATATTAACATCAATCCTGTTGCCAAAGGATCCAATGTTCAGCTATGTCAAATTTTTTTCTCTCACAATTCTCTTTTTAGCACACGAATTACATCAAAACTACTTATTCATTTTGGTTTATCTACAATTATCAACATAGAGTTTAAATCATAATTTAAAAATCTGATTTATTGATACATTTTTCCTACATTTTAACAAGAAAACTTTATCCTAAAATTCTCTTGCATTATATAAAATTTTTCGTAGTCATACCTTTATAAAAGCTTTTTATTTTTTATAAAAATTAAAAAATGGATGAACTAACTTATAGTTTAGAAGAGTCTGTTGATGTTTTAGATTCTACTTCTTTATGAATGGAACAATTAGCTAACACATCTTGAACTCCTACAAGTGCAATTGTTACTTCTGTAATCTTTTGTGTTTGGTCAATCATTTGTCGATGGAAAATGTTTGAAAAGGCTGGACTTCCTGGATGGGGAGCAATTATTCCTTTCTACAATATTTACTTACGATTTAAAATGGCATGAATGTCATGATGGTGGGTTCTATGATGCTTATTCCCTCCTGTTGTTGCAATAGCTCTTATTGTTTCTTTCTTCAAATTACCAGGAAAATTTGGAAAGCATCGAGCATGGGGATTCGGTTTATGGTTATTAAATCCTATCTTTATAGGAATCCTTGCCTTTGATAAATCAACTTATACTGCATAACAATTTAATATTAAATCCTACTCACTTGTTGAGTAGGATTTTTTTAATATTTTATTCGTAGCTCAAACTGTCCCCATAGAGATTACAAACGATATAGCATCAGCAACTGGAACATCTGTTTCAACAAAATCCCTAGGATTTAGCATAACTAAATAACCATTTGCTGGATTTGGTGTTGTTGGTATAAATACAGAAACTAAATTCGTTTCTCATATCGCATTTTCAAAGACATCCAAATCTTCTCATGTTAAAAATCACACAGACCAAGTTTTTTCTGTCGGAAATCTAACTAGTACCACTTTTTTAAATGAATTTGTATTTTGCAAAGTATTAGCAGCCTGATTTGTAATTTTTGTCAATGAATTTAACAATGGAATCTTTTCAATCAAAGGGTCTAAACAAGCTTTCACTCTCTCTCACACATGTCATTGATTCAATATAAATCATAACAATCGAATCAATCCACACAATACCAAAAATCATAAAAAATGAATTAATAAATCTGGAAGCCCTAACTTATCTACCATTGCATCTGGGAATAGTTCAACAATTTTACCGATTCGTCTCAAAATTAAAGATATTATCCGTCAAAGAATTACAAAAAACAATACTGTTGGTAATATCATCACTAATCATGTCAAAAAATGGTTTCTTTTTTTATCTTTTTCTCACATCAGATTTAACTCATTTTCATAAAAATACACAAATTTTATTATAATGTTATAGTTAAGAAAAACAATAAAAAAAGTCTCACCCTAATCAGAGTGGGACTCCTTTACAATTTGATTAGTCGCTCCAGCTGCCCCCATAGAAATAATATAGGATAGAGCCGTAGAAACTGGCACGTTCGTTTCGATAATATCTTCTGGTTTAACTAGGAGGATTCGGTAACTTGTAAGTGGTGAAAACGGCAATACTACTGATACCAATTCAAATTCATGCAAAGATTCACAAAATCCCTGTGGATTTTCCCCCGTTATAAATCCCACTTCATATGCATTTGGAGTGGTCTTTACCAGGACAACTTTTTGAAATGAATCTGTATCTCTCAAAGTACTTGCAACTTGATTTGTAATTGAATAAAGGTGACTCAATAGTGGAATTCTAGTAATTATAGGATCTAGCCAACTCTTGAATTTCTTACTCATGCGAGGTTGATTTGATATCATACCAATAATCCACACAATCACACAAAACAAAACCAAACCAATTAATTTAATCACTACATCAGGTAGTCCAATTGTAAGGAAGAGTCTATCTGGAAAGAGAAGTTCAATATTCTCAATCCATCTAAACAGAGTTCCAAACACCCATCCTAGAATGAAGATAAACAATACAAAAGGAAGTATTGTTCTTAATCCTGCGAAAAAGCTATCTTTCATATTTTTCAATTTTTTATTTTCTACTCTTATTCTAAATTTTTCTTACAAAAAAACAACACATATTAATTAAAGTCAATGCATTATAGTATTTTTATATCATATGTATATCATATAAGTCTGAAAATCTTTTGAAAAAAGCTATAATATTCCTAGTATAAATATGATGAATTTTGTTATTTTATTTATTTTTCAAAATTTCATGAAAAAATATTCACTTTTAATTGGACTAACTGCTATACTTAGCACTCCACTATTATGAAATTTTAGTAACGCTGAATACAATTTACAAATAGATGCAAACAATAAAGAAGTTTATCTTTCATCTGGTGATGATAAAATAACATTAGAAAATGCTGATAAATATCTATCTTGAACCAATTTATTAAACACATGAACAAACTCAACAAATTCTTGAAATATTACAAATTCTTGAACCACAGCCCAAACATGAAATAAAGTTAGCACATGAATCGCAGGAACGTGAATTGAGGTAAATTCTTGAACTATAACATGAACCTGAGCTGAAATCAATACCTGAACTATAAACACATGAACAAGCACATCCACAGGTCGCCAATTATGAGAAAACATTAATGCGGAATTATTAACATGAGATGAATTTGATAGAGCATTATACTGGATGTATATGAATTGACTAACAAAATATAATAATTCTGATGAATTCCGTCCATATGACAATCTGACTAGAGAAGAATCTGCAAAAATGATTGGTCAGCTTTATAGTGTTTTGTGATTTCCAAAAGAAGACAAATGATTCAACTGTAGTTTTGTTGACACAAATATGTTTGATCCAACATTATCCGAACATATTTACAATGTATGTAGATGGTGAATTTTCAGATGAAACGACAAAACTCAACAATATATGCCTCATGATAAATTAACAAAGGGGCAGCTTTTAGCCGTTCTCCTGAGAATTTTTGAAGGAAAAATGTCTAATGAATCTGCTCAACCTCGATGGATTGAATATTATGTGAAAGCACTGACTTTATCTATGACTAATGAAAAGAATTTAGCAAAATTTGATCAACCTGTTTCTAGATGGGAAGCTTCTTTGTTGATTTTTAGATTTAAAGACATGATAATAGATGAAGAACAATATAAATTATATCTTGCTCGTTTAAGTAATCTTGAATGAGACAATGATAGTTATTTAAAACAAATAGAAGAATTAAAATCCAAATGGGAAGAATCTAAAACTTTAGCTGAAAATAATTCAAGCATCGACAATTCTAATCCAGATTCTAACGAAATAGTTTCTTGAACTTGAGATAACACTACCACAACTTGAAGTGATGTGAGCCTAGCTATAATTGCAGGGAATGAAACATTAACAGACAGCTCAGAATTTATGGAGTCATTGAATTGGATGTATGATAATGGTATGACTTCATACAATACTACAGAATCTTTTATGCCATACCAGACTATCACTCGTGCACAAGTTGCCAAGATGTTAGATAAATTTGCTACAGCTACTAATCTAACAACAATTAGAAATCAATGAAATTGTGAATTTAGCGATGTAGATCCACAATCAGAATTTAAAGATTCTATTACTAGAGTTTGCCAATATGGAGTAATGGCTGGTTCCAGTGATAAATTCTCTCCTGATCAAGTCGTAACAAAAGCTGAATTCGTAGCCATGTTAATTAGACTATTTGATTGAGCTAAATTAGATGAAAGCATAAATCCTTGGTGGACAGAATATTACAAAAGAGCTATAGAAATCTGATTAATTTCAGCACAAGATACCGTATCTTTCACTTCTGAAATCGCTAGATACGACGTAGCTACATATCTATACAGATTGAAAGTTAGACTTACCATGTACAACAATTTAAATTCAACTCAGCTTTCTGATGAAATTTTGAAAACACTTTCTGAAACCGTATCTACTGGAGAAAATTGAAAAGTAAATGTAAAAGCCTATGTAGATATCCTTGCCTTGAACAATTCTGCATTCACAGATGGATACGTTGAATTTATGGATGAAAGATTTAAAGTAGCAAGATCTGAATTAGATAGCTATAATGTAGGAACAAATAGTTTCGTACGATATGGAAAGCTCTATAGCTTAGAAACAGATGAACAAATTGGAAGTGTATCGTTTATCCTTACAAATTGAACATTAGTTGAAGGATCAGTTCGTGTAAATAAAGTTTCTTACTACCTTGATAAAGATCCAAACACTACTACATACTATAACTTAACTCAAAAATAATGATAAAGTTAATTAGAAAAAAAGACAATAAACGGAAAAAATTGTTCCCTATTTTTAATAAACATCCTGATTTAGTTTACTTGGATAATGCAGCTTCTACACAGAAACCTAAAGCCGTAATAGATTGAGTTTCAGATTTTTTGAAAAATGATTATGCAAATATTCACCGTGGATTATACTCTTTATCAGAAAAATCAGAAGAACTATACTACGAATCAAAATGTAAACTCGCAGAATTTATCAACTGCAAACCCAGTGAAATAATCTATTCATACAATTCCACATATTGTATAAATCTACTTGCACAAGCTTTAGTAAATAGCTGAAAACTCTGAAAATGAGATAAAGTGCTATTGTGAAACCGAGAACATCATTCAAATATTTTACCATGGCAAACTTTGTCTAAAATATTCTGATTTAAAATTGAATTTATAAATGAAGATATGGATTATGATATTGATCGAAAAGATTTTGATAAAAAATTTGATAAAAAAGTTAAAGTCGTATCATTCTCTCATGTATCAAATGTTACATGACAGATTATGGAGATAGAAAAAGTTAGACAAAGAATTTGAGAAAATGTATTCTTCATGGTCGATTGATCTCAATCAGTTCCCCATTTCCCCGTCAATATAGAGCAAATTCAATGCGATGCATTAATAATGACTGGACACAAAATGATGGCGCAAACTTGACTAGGAATGCTATTCTTAAAACGTGAATTAATAAAAGAACTAAGTCCTCTAATCCTTTGATGATGAACTGTAAAAGATGTTAGTATCAATGATTTTTCATTACAAAACAATGCAGATAAACGAGAAGCCTGAACTCCAAATATCGTTTGAGCCGTCAGCCTTTTAAAAGCTTTAGAAACTATTGAAGCAATTTGATGAATGGAGGAAATTCGAAAACATGAAAAATTTTTAATTAAAGCTTTATGTGAATGATTTGAAAAAAGAAAAGACAAAGTGAAATTGATATGAAATTATGAATCTAGCAATCGCATTTGAACATTTTCTTTTCTCATAAACAATGAAAATAATTTCAACAAAATATGAGAATTTTTTTCAAAAAATAATATATGTATACGTACATGATGACATTGTGCATATCCATTGCACAAATCATTAAATATATGATGAAGTGCTAGAATAAGTACTTATCTATACAACACCCATAAAGATATAGAAAGATTTTTTAAATATTTAGATGAATTAACAAAATAATATTATTTACCAAAATTTTGGCTTTCCAAACTAGCATTTCGCCATTCAATAGCCTTTTCAAATTCATCAACTGTAAACTGTGGACAATAAAGGTCCGTAAAATATAATTGTGCATATCCGATCCACCGAAGCATAAAACCAGATAACCTTTTTGCTAATTTTTGCTTAGTTCTAATTACTAAATCTACTGTAGGCAATCATCCAAAATCCATATACTTTTCCAAATTTTCTTTATTTACTTCTTTTCAAGAAGCATTTAATTTTTTCATTGCTCTCAATATTTCATCTTGTCATCAATAATTCACAGCCAAAACAAAAGTTTTTGAGCTATCAGGAAATATGAATTCTGACTCTTTTTCATTAATAAAATTAATTAAATGACTAGGCAATCAATTTTTATCTCCAGCAAAACGAAAATTAACACGATTCCTACGCATCATATCATACAAATTTTCAGTAATTCTTTTATACAAATCAAAAAGATAATTTAACTCCATTTTCGTTCTATTTTTTAAATTTTCCGTACTTAATCATCGCAAAGTAAAGACATCAACTGTAGTATTTTCAAAAATATGAATTGCTAACTCTATACATCTCTGAAATCATTCCAAATGTCATTGTAACCCCGTTTTTCACAACTCTTTAGCCCAAGTTCTATTTCAATCAGGAATTAATGCTACATGCTTAGGATATTGCATAATGCCTCAACAAAAAAGTAAACAAAAAACAGTGTAAATAAACAAAACTTTTTTTCAATAACAAACACAATTAATCAATACCAATAAAATAGTCGGATTTTTTTTGATTTTAAAAAATTTTAGAATATAATAGACTTAAGAATTATTTATCTAATCTATTTTTCTATCATAAAATGCCAACAGAATCAAAAGAGAATTTGCCTCTAAACAACTCACCAAAAGAAATAGTCTGAGAAACCAAAGAATCTCTATCAATACTTGAAAAAGAAACTTGGGTCAAAATTTTTAAAGATGCATCTGAATGGATAAAAAGCTTATTTGGATTCAATTCAAAAGAAACAGAATCGAGCCATACAAACATACCATCCACAACACACAAAATCGACAACACAAAAGTTGATACAAATTGATTCACCCCAGGACCTTACCCTTTCAAACACATAACTACTCCATACAAATGAATTAACGCATATAGAGTAGACAATATCAAATTAAATCCTCTAATTTGATTTTCTCAACTATCATTAAAATGAACTGAATGAAATTTAGTCACTTTAAGAGTAAAAGACCAAAAATTACATTATAAGAGCACAAAAACTGCATGATATAAAAAAAACAACCCTTGCAACGTTAGTCCATTTAAATGAGATATATGAAGAATCTGATCTTCAAGCGTTGCAGATGGACAAAATCACAGTAAATACAGATCAATGGAAGATTGACTTGCCTCTTTTATGAGATTGATGAGACAAGATCGTTATCGTAATAAATCAATACAATGAATAAACTGTTCTTGAATGCAAGGAATTTATAAAGAAAACGAACCAGATTCTCTAAAAGCTCTTCGTATTACTTGGATTACTCACGCTTGCGAAAGCTTACATGTAAGCCCTTTTGATAGATTAAATACCGATGACAAAGAAACAATGATGGCCTTTGCACAACAAACCGCCATAAACGAAAGCTGATCATATTTTGATAGAAACACATTAGAGAATGCTTACAAAAAAGCTTTTTGATAATAGCTCTCCCCTAAAATTTATTCCATTATTTAATTTCCAAAATAGTGATAGAAAAAATTATTAACAATGAAATCTATGGAAACTTTAAAAAAATCATCAGCAAAAATTCAATAAAATACGATTAAAGAAGACCTTGAATCGAAAATCCTGAACACAGATCCTAATATACATATAATGAAAGAGGATTAGTAAAGTGAAATTACCCATTTGCCGGCATTTTAAATCCATACCAATGAATAAAAAGTTATTCAGTAAAAGACCCATTCAATGAATTATTTATAATGGATTGCAATGATTTTATCAAGAAAATGAATACAAATCTCTAAAATCATTCCGATTAATTCAAATCAGTAATGAATGCAATAAAATTAACAAAAACAGCAGACAGCAAATTCAACGAAATGACAAAATTAATGCGATGGATAAAGAAACATTAATGGCTTTCACCCAACTGACAGCTCAGAATGAAACATAATGTAAATTTTAAAAAAAATTTTTAGAAAAATCTTATAAACTAGCTTTTTTGATAAATTTTGAATATTATAAATAAAACACTTTATAATCAACATTCTCTCTAGGAGACTGAATTCCTTCGGCAATATATCTACGAAACCACGTTCTCTGCTTTTTAGCAAGATAATGAGTATTTTTTCTCAATAGCTCTTCCATAGTATCGTAATCATACTCTCACTGAATATATCCAATAACTTCCTTATATCCAATTCATTGCATCGATTGTAAATTTTGAGAATATCATTTATACAAAAGTCATTTTACCTCATCAATCAATCAACTTTTTAACATCTCTTTTATTCTCGCATTTATACGCATATTAGTTTCTTCCTTTTCACGCCATAATCACAACATCAACAACGGATGTTTCACTGGTTGATGAAGAAATAATTCAGTCTTAGTTTTTCATGTTTCATGATAAATTTCCAATGCACGAATTATATATCTAGTTGCATTTGGATGCAACTTACACGCCTCCTCTGGATCAATTCTTTGTAATAATTTATAAAGATATCAAGGTTCAGAATCTTCTTTTTTCTGTAATTCTTCACGATATTCATAATTTGGTGCACACTCCGGCATCTGAAAATTTTTATAAATCGTATCAATATATAATCACGTTCATCAAACTATAATAGGAGATTTTTTACGCCAAAGAATTTCTTCCACCTCATTTTCCACATCATATTTCCATTGTCATGCAGTATAACTTTCATCAGGATTTACAATATCAATTTGATGATGAGGAATCTTTTCACGATATACTAAAGGAACTTTATCTGTTCAGATATCCATTCAACGAAAAATTTGCCTACTATCAGCAGATATTATTTCAACATCAAAAAAATCTGATAATAATAACGAAAGTTTACTTTTTCATGTAGCAGTTGCTCATCGTATAATAATCGTTCAATCCGAAAATTTTTCCAAAAAACCCTGACAACAATCTCTTACATCCAAAATTATATCTCCAATCTCCATACACAAAACTATTTCAAAATAAATTTACCTCATCAATCCAAAATTTTCTGGCCAAAATATAGGATGATATGAACACTTAGTACTTACACAACGTATACTAGATATTTTTGGCTCACCTGAAGATGAATTAACCCCAAACTCCCATACCTCTTCAAATTTCGCCTGATCTGATTCCATTACATAAGACAAATCAAAACTATACACATCTTTTCAATATGTAGGAGACTTTACATATTGAATATTTTCTGGCACTATTTTTCATCATTCAACTCAATCCAAAAAAGGATCCATCCTAAATGAGGTAAAATGATTTTTTATATCAGGATAACCCTTTAAATTTGGCGTCATTAGATCAAAAGCCCCATCAAAATCACGATCAGACAAACGAACAAAAAATTCTTTAATAACATCTGTTGCCGTTTCTGGAACCATTACCAATTGCTCTTCGATATTCTCTACATCATCAGCCACAGTTTCTCAAATTACTTCATTTTCACTCTCATGCATTTCATAATTATTATTTTCACTTTCATCAATCCAATCACCACTCATCACAACATTTTCTTTCTCAATTTGTGGACGAATAATTGCTTGATAAAAAGACACACAAAACAACAACAAGGAACATCAAAAAAACACCCACACTCGAAGAGGAATTTTTGTATCAGATGTCTCTGATTTTTTTACTGGTATATTATCTGAATTCGCCACTTTCTCTATCAAAGCTTGCTTCTTGGCACGATTCGCTTGCGATACTATTGCCACAGCACTTGCCTTAGTGAGTTTTAAATCTGATTTTCTTCTCCTAACTACCACTTTTTTAGTATCCTTCATTGTATTTTTTTCAATGTTTTTCTCTACACCCTTTTCTACATTTTCTTTGGAGAGAGAGTCTGATTTTACATTTTTTTCTAATTTATTAAAACCTTTCAACTCTGAATTTTTTGTTTTTTTTACTGGCATTTAAAGAGAATGAGAAATAAATAAACTATTTAATAATATAATTTTACATCAAATATGCAACAAAAATTACCACAATCCTAATTTATCAAATCAACTGTTTAAAATCATCCAATGTAGAAAAACTTTTATAAACTGATGAAAATCTTACATAAGGAACTGGATATTTATCCTTCAACAATTCCAAGACATCATCTCAAATAACCGAAGATTGAATCTCAGATCCCTCACTTTGCCACTTTATTTCAAGAGTATTTAATAAATTTTCAATATCTTCATTAGTAAAATCTGTCTTTGCAAATGCCAAAAGAATAGCTTTCTTTAATTTTGAACGATCATACATTTCTTTTGATCAATCTTTTTTTATCACCATAAGCTCTGTCATTCAAACACGTTCAAAAGTAGTAAATCTATACCCACAAATTTCGCATTCACGACGACGACGAATTGTTTGTCAATTATCAACAATTCTAGAATCAACGACTTTTGTGTCTGAATTATTACATTTTCCACATTTCATAACAATTATTTTTAGGGATAAAACCTATTTCAATTTACAAATTAACTCGGTATTAAATATCTTTTATTGTAATATGTTATGTGTTTTAATACTCAACGTAATCGAAGAAGATCTTCAATTGAAAATGAACTTTCCTTTTCTAGTTCAGATTTTTTTCATAATTTTTTCAAGAATTCTAACCAATTTTCCTTCAAAATAGAGAGAAATTCCTTATTATCATCAAACTCTACAAATATAGAAAATACTGATCAAAATTGTTCCAACAATGTATCTAGCAACTTAATTCATGCCAAAAGCAAAGAGTCATCCCAGTTAAGCACACGTGACACATAAAGTTTTTTCAATAACAACAAATTTAATTTCTTTTCTCCATCCTGTCATTGAACATTTTGCAAATACATAAAATAAATAAGAAATCAGAATAAAGTTTCACGCAACAATGCTAAATTTTGAATCATTACAGTATCATTATATAAGCTCTGAAATTTTTTTCGAGGGAACATCGATAACACTTCACGAAACAATTGAACATCAAAAGCATATAACGAGTTTTTTAAACGAACCACATCCTGATCCGTAAATGCATTCTGCAAAATCTTTAAAACATTTTCTCATAATTTGAATTTTGAAAAAATAGGTTCATAATACTGATACACAAACTCATTATTTGATAATTTAATTAATGAACTTATATTCTCCGAATATTGAGCCTGAAACCAATCCAACAACGCTTTATTCTTTACATATAGTTTTCAAATACGCAAATTACAATCCTGAAGCAACGTGGTTAGTGCTATTTCATCTTGAGATTTTAACAAATAAGCTGTAGCTCTGACTGCTTCAGTTTTTAATGGTCATGCAGGGATAAAGAATTTCTCCTTTCAAGAACGAATTTTCTTATTTACAAATTGATAATAAGCCTGATTTTTACCGTATATTAAGTGAGACATTCATGAATACTGTATCGCTTGATCTGTCTTAAAATGTACATCAAAATACTGGATCAATTCAGGTACTAATCTTCATTTAAAGAATCTAAAGAAAAAAGTATCAGATCTGGAAATAGATAGTCATCACAAATAACTGACATAAAAATTTAAAAACTGTTCCATAATTTTAGATTCTTTCTTTATACCAGCTGGGATTTGCATCTGATCTAATTTGTCCATATCATCTCAAATCTCAGACATCATCTCATCCAATTCCTCATAGCTATCTTGATTTTGTAAACGCATATGAGAAACATACTGTTTCACTCCTTTAAAAAATCATTTCTTGAAATTATCAGGATCTGTCGCATAATCTAATATAAAATCCAATTCTTCCTCATTTTTCATTAATGTTATCAGTTTTTTATCCAATACTTTTTTATCAAAAACATTAGAAATTATACATGAAATCACATCTAATACATCAGTTTCCAAGAATAAATACTTTAAATGGATATCTGCTGGAGCTATTTCAAAAAGCAAGTTTTCTTCAATTTCAGAAAAACTAGAATCAATAGTTATTTTATCCCTATTCTGCAAAAAATTTCTTTGAACCACAGAAAGTTGCGGTCAAAACAATCGTTGATAAAACTCATTACAATAATTCTTGGCAACACTAGTTGAATCAACATATAAATTATTTACACGCTTTTCATAATAAAACATCATAAAAAAAACATCTATATGAACAAGCATTTTTGTTCTCAATCTTTGAACAGTTCTCTTAGAGATTTTATGCTTCAATTGTGATGTTACAATTTCAAAAAAATTAAAATACAAATCGATAAACCACTGAAAATCCGATTTTTCATCTAATCATGGAAAAACTTTTATCCTAGCCGCGAATAGAAAAGTTAAAAGATAAAAAGCATACAAAGCGTCCACTAAAACATTCTCTTCTCACTCATCAAAAGCATCACATAAATACAATGAACAAAGTAATGTCATTGCATCTGCAGTATTTCAAATATTATAAAATTTATATCCATTAAAATTCGCAGCAGCTATGTAAGAATAATATGTATCCGTCATTTTAGACTGCATCATGTCCTTGTGTATTCATAATCATAATTTTCATTCAAATATATCAACTGAAAGATCAAATAAATTCAATTTATAGTTTTCTATAATTTTTCTATCTATAATGGTAAAAAAATCCTTCGCCGAAATAAAAGAAACAAACATCGACGCAGGATTAAAAGAATCTTTCGTTAAAGAATCCGGAAAATATGATAACAAAAGCCTTTTAAATAATTGCATAATCTTTTTTCTAGTTTAAATTTTTCTTTAATTTTTCTCGATACCAGTCACTTTAATTGTATAAGACAACTCTGAATAAGTTTTTGGATCATTAAAATCTACGACATAAACATCATATCCATCACTATCTTTCTCTACACTTGTAACTATTCCATGTCAAATACTATTCACATCCACTTCAGTTCAAACAGATGGATTCTCCACTCACATAACTTCCGTTAATATTATGTTTGGATAAGATTGAACTCTATTCAAATCATATTCAGCTCAATAAATATCACTTCAATTTACTCTTCACGAAAACTCTTCATCTAGCTTAGCTCATCTTACTACATTTTCAACCCACGCTAAATTTCAAGCATTTCACACAGTAAAATCCTTCAATCACTGTTCAACAACAGTTCAATCACTAAGCATATATTTATAGTCAATAGACACCAAATCTGAATCATCAATAACTTTTGGTCAACATGCTGCCAATGCCAGCAAAGACAAATAACTTCCCAATACTAAAGCTCTTTTTTTATACATTTTTGTTAATCGATTTATAAAGTAAAACAATGAAACTAAAATTGTCTATACTTTTTTTTCAATGATATGCAAGGGAAATTAACAAAAAAAGTAGACACCAATCGATGTCCACTTCATAAAAAAACACCCAAGTTTATAAGCGAAATTAAAATAATATTCAGAATATTTCTTCTGCTTCTTTTTGTTCTTGTTGTGTCAATCTAGTAGATGTTGTTTTCTTAGTAGTCCTTATCTGTTTCTGATGTACATCTTGTTTTTGATCTGTTGAGGATTTTTCAGCATCTGAAGCAATATTTTCTGTCGAAATTATTTCTATATCATTTGGTACTTTTCTTTCAGAATCTTGAAATACATTACCCATTAAATCATCGGAATTTACTACAGAATGCTCATTTTTAGACTGAGTCTGTAAAATTATTTTTTGAGGATCCGCACTATCTTCACCATATTCTACTGTCACCAAAACATCAGTATCATCATCCAAATTCTTCTCAAGATACCTATTTATAACTCACAATAAATCCGTCCTTGAATATCACGATAAAATTCAAACATTTTCAGGTTTTGTTTCCACATTTAATTCTGGAATTTTCACAAATCTGATAGCATTTGGAAATGCTTTTATTATATTCTTACCAGAATTTTTTGCCGTCTTCTCTTGATCATTTTCTGTTTCATTTTCAATTTCTTCATCATAATCTACCTCATTCTCATCTATATCAATTTCTTTTCCCCAATCAAGATTACCATTATTTTCACCATCAACACTTGAACTAATTTTATCTCAAATATCGCCAATTTTATCTCAAATGCTATCTCAAATTGATGAAATTTTTGATTTATAAGTATCATAATCCAAGAATTCTTTTCCAGATCACATCCGACCTGCCATCCTCTCAGGAAATGTTCTTACATTATACCACAGTCTTGCTGCTCATGATGGATTAAAAATTCCATATATCAAAAAAGCCAAAGCCAACAAAATCAAAATAAAAATTATTCTTCTAATCCATCTTCTTAAGAGCCAAATCACAAAGATTATAGCTAAAATAATTATAATCCACACTGCTATTTCCATAATATCGGTTAACAAGAGCTAAACAATTTAATTATAGATATTTTTTTGGTAATGTCAAATAAAAATATTTTAAATATAAAAAATTTTGAACCTAAACTTGAAAAAAATCTGAATTTTTTTACTATGAACTCTGTTTTTAAATGCACAAACCATATTCTCAATGTCAAAAAGAATCTTAACTTGAATTAAACCAACAGACAGTCAAATCCATCTAGGAAATTACTTCTGAGCTGTAATTCCATTTCTAAAAATGGCCGAAGAAAACCCTGATGCAGAAATATTCATGTTTCTGGCAAATATGCATGCACTCACTGCACTTCACGACTGAAACGCAATTAGAAACAACTCAATAAATATTGTAAAACTTTACGCTGCTTGTGGAGCAGATTTAAATAGATTTTATATTTACAATCCTGCAGATATTCCAGCTCACGCACAAATGAATTGGGTTTTCTCGTGTTTAACGATTATGTGAACTATGGAAAGAATGCATTCATACAAAGAAGCCTTAGCTAAATGAAATGCATGAACGATTAGTGTGGGAACATTCAACTACCCTATTTTGATGGCTGCTGATATATTAATCTACGATGCTGATTATGTCCCAGTTGGAAAGGACCAGAAACAACACGTAGAATACGCCAGAGATTTTGCTGAAAAATTCAATAGAGAATATGGAGAAACTTTCAAAGTCCCAGAACCATTAATCGATAGCAGAGTGGCTACAATAATCTGAAGCGACTGACGTAAAATGTCCAAATCATACAACAATTACATTTGACTTCTCGATGATGAAAAAGCCGTTTTAAAGAGAGTAAAACAGATTCCAACTTCTACTCAAACTGTAGAAGAACCCAAGAATCCAGATGAATGTAATGTTTACAATCTATGTAAATTATTCCTTACACCAGAGGAAGATGAAGCTCTCAGAGCTAGATATTTGAAAGGTGGACTTAGTTTCAAAGAAGCTAAGGATTATCTATTTGAAAAAATTATGGAAACTCTCACTCCAATTCAAAGAAAATACGCTGAAATTTCTGATGAAGAAATAATTAAAATATTAAAGAAATGAAAAGAATCTGTTTCTCCAATCGCAGAAAAGAAAGTGGAAGATGTTTATAAAAAAGTAGGATTTATTCTATAAGAAAATAATGGCATCAGATTCACTAATTAAAGAACAAATTAAAAAATTTATAGAAGAACGAGAATGAAAAGGATATGAAAAAGGACAATCTCAGCCTTTTTGGATTGATTTGTTGAGTAAGGTGCTTTGAGTGGAAAATCCAACTCAATTTATAGAATTTGAAGACCATGTAAAAATAGATAAAGCGAACTGATTTATAGACTGATTTATTCCAAGTACTAAAGTA
>ODAI013499483.1_pt1 | contig 26860 bp, 18 predicted proteins | sample 1539321 | NCBI WGS metagenome assembly ODAI01 (sample SAMN02144231, study PRJEB22623) | gut metagenome | biome: sheep rumen | host: Ovis aries | place: New Zealand
AGGCGACGTCTTCATGCCCACCTTGAAGTAGCCGAAGCCGTCGAGCACCACGCGGTGGCCAGCCTGCAGCTCGTCGGTCATCACCTCGACCAGCTCCGTCAGCACCGCAATCACGTCCGACTTCTTGGCCGTACAGTTGCGCTGGATGCGGTCAGCCAGGTCCTTCAGCCGGGTCACTCCCGTCACCGCCGCACGTGCGTACCACATGTCTTGGGTGGCAGAATCCTTACGTTTGTTCTGATACAGTTTGTAACGAATCATAATGTAAAAATTTTTAAGTGGTTAAAATAGTTATAGTAAGTAAAAACTCTCTCGCGGAAGCATCGGCTATTGCTTCAACCTTCCATTTGCAAAGATACGAAATTTCTTCCGAACCGCCAAATATTTTCTGCAATAATTTTCAGCAAAATCCGCTCTTTTTTTACCCTTGCGAAAGCACGGCAATTACCCCGCGAAACCTATGCTTTCGCGGCGCAAAAGAGCCCGTTTTGCGGGGCGAAACAATAGGTTTTGCAGGAGTGCTATGACAGTTATGACAGATGACAGTTTTATATATCCCCCCCCACTACCAGGGCGGAGGTGGCGCGCCGATTGTTTCTCCAAAACTATTAAATAAAAAAAGGAAAGGAGAATGGTTGTTGTGGTTACAATAATTGAAAGAACTGCAACCGAAATGAAAGAAAGAGAATGAAAAGATGCGCTCAGGAAGAAAGAAAAAGAGAGGAAAAGACTAGAACGAATGAATTAGTTGTAAATTATTTTATTATTATACTATTATTATATATAATCATTATATATATTGTATTTATTATATATATAGTATTATTATATATTTTATATTATAAAATATTTTTACCCCTAAAGACCAATCCTATACCCCTCCCCACCCCATCAAAATAGAAACTGTCATCTGTCATAACTGTCACGGAGGATGATTTCTTTCCTTTTTCATTTTGTTGTTTCTCAGGGATTGTGTAACTCCCCGTTTCTTCTGCCAACATGCTGACGTGTTGGCAGATTTTTTGTTATGGCACGATGTTTGCTGGTCACAGGTATTATTAATTCCTTAATTTCTTATTATCCATGGCAACATATGCAATATACAATTATGAGTTTGAACCCATACAGAGACAACATGCAGAAGGCGAGCTGGGCGGGATGGAAACTGTGCTAATGAGGGCGGCGGAATCGTTCCCTAAGAAGCAGGAAATCTTTGGCAACCTATTAGAAAAAGATTACAAAAAGACTTCAAGAGAAGACATCATACATTTCAGGAACAGACAGGGTCCAAAGGAGTACATCCATCGTCACCTGATTCCACCAACGGATGATATCACCGTGATGCGAGTGGCAAACAAGAGGACGCACAAGATTGTTGACGAGAAATGGGAAGACAAGAAAGTGGACGACTACCAGAATTGCATTGTGATTATAGACAACCGTCCTGGCATTCAGCGCATACTGATTGAGAACAAGAAGGCTGCTTTTGCTGACACTAAGACGACTGCCAACATTCTGGAGAATACGTTCAACTTTCTATTGGCTCGATACAGCCTGAGCGTAACGCTACGCCACCTGCAGGACAAACGCTCTTTCTGGGCTTATGCCAATGACCGAATCACGTATCCTACGGGTTTTCACAAGGTGATGTTCTTTCTTCCATTCCCCAATCTTGATCGGCTGCGAAAGGGTTATGAAAGACTGTTCTCCCAAGCTCGGCGGTGTTTCAATAGTCGTATGAATATGGAGTTCATAAATCCCAGGGGAGAAGTCAGGTTGGACGAAAACGACCCCTACCAGTCAGAACTGATTGAGTGGTTCATGGAGGAAGCCGGTGGAAGTATAAGACTATACCCCAATAATGCAAAGAGAAGTCCCATCGTAGTGGGATTAGATTCCTTCCGTTCTGTTACCGTGAGCGACAAGACTATCCTGCGTTTAACAGAAGACGCGGTAAACAACGACTTGTTCGGAAGCGCAGCTTTTGAAAAGGTGAAAAAGGAGACAAAGAAAGGCATTGAGGAGTAATGGCAAAAGTATTGACAAAAGCAGAACAGAATGTTGTCCATAACCGCTGCAGAGCGAACGACCTCTACCGCCAATGGGCTCCCATTCTGTCAATTCTTCAGCGAGATTATGAAGAGATGGACGGAGCAAGCCTTTGGCACCTGGCAGAACAGAAGATAGACAGACTGCGCCGAACCACGCTTTACCGTGAACAGGAAATACCCGTTATCTACAATGAACTAATTGACGACTGCCGTGTATTTTCTCAAAAAGGCAAAGACAACTGCAGCCGAACCCCAGAGCAGGCACGCCGTACGGCAACAACCGTAATGTGCATCATGTTTACAATGCTGGTCAATGCCATCAAAAAAGACCACGAGGATGAGTTTTTCGACAACGAGCCCATGTGTATGGCGATAGCCGACATACTAAAGAATGATAATTATACCGAAAGGCTGATGGAGTATTTCTTTAGCAGAGAGACGGGATATGACGGCAAGAAGGTTATTATTACTCCCCACGACCCCATGCTGGAAGAAACGGAAGACGAGTGGTCGTTGAAACAAAGAGCCGTCAAGCAAGTGCTGGAAGAATATGATCTGTCCAACAAGGCGGCTTGTGCGGTAATCGTTTCTGCTCACAGGAAGAACTGGCTCAAACAGAAACCAACCTATAAAGAAGCCTGCGAGCGGTTTGGCGAAAGGTGGTCAAAGGATTCTTATATATACGTGAACAAAGGTCAAGACCAACTGTCACAGGAAGAATTGAACCTTGCCGACGACAGATTGGAAGAGGCCTTGGAAAAATTAAAACTTTAATTACGTTTTTATTGGGAATCCGACCCCGATTCCCCCCGATTTAAAGCAGAAAAATACCGATTCCAACCCCGATTTTCCCCGATTTCTTCAGGTGGGCTTAATCGGGTTTTTCGCTATTCCACACCTTCAAAACATCCCGTACCTTTGCACTGCAACAACGGAAAATCCGGAGTTGCGGTGCTCCTTCGTTCGTGCCGGCAAAAAGAACGATTGATGCACCGAGACGCGTCTCACATCTTTTTATTAACCTCCAAAAAAAGTAAAGAAATGGAGAAAAAAATTTGTGAGGTAGTTTCACAGACTGATGTGAGCTACGTGCCTTCGCAGAAGGCAGAAGGAGGCCAGGTGGCCATGTGTGGAATCAAGCTCAAGGAGTTTGGTGGAAAGTTCGGCGACGAGTTCGCCTGTACGATGTTCGGGAATCTTGCCCAGTGCAGGTTCTACGAGAACGAATTGGTGGTGGCTGCCCTGCGCTTCGTCACCCACGAGTACGAAGGGCGCATCTATCAGGATGTGGTGGTTGAAAACATTGTCAAACTTAACCGGTAGGAGGAAAGGCAGATGAAAAAGACGATTTCCATGGGCGGCTTTGCCGTCGTCACCCCAGACTTCTGGACGCACAGATGTAGCTTTGAGTTTGCTGCCGACGACCCTGACGGACAGCTCGTGGAGCCTTGCCGCACTCCGGGTACGGGGCAGCTGATGCGCGACGGTTCCTTCTATTTCACACCCGCCAAGCCTCGCAGCAGGACCAACTCGATGCTGATCCGCAAGATGGCGCACGGCAGATTGTCACGCACGAAAGACCATGCCGTTCAGCTCACGCTGAAATGCTTCGACAACGAGGCGGCTGACGTGCCGCGCACTTTCATAGGCGAAACCATTGAGGCTATGGCAAGCGTGGTGCCTGCCAAGCTGCTGAGAGACATCCTGACGGAACAACTCGTGAACTTGTATAATAACAATTCAAAAGTACGCAAGACGCTATGAACGGACCGATTATCTTTGCCATCAACCCCCGACTGAAGGACAGTAGGTCGGGGGCTGTCCTCCCCAGGTACCACCGCGGCTATGCCGAGCCTGCTACGGCAGAGCAGGTCATGCAGATGCTTTCCCGAAAGGACTTGCCGCCGATGCTCAGGGAGATTCGCGAACAAGGTCGCGACGAGGTGAAAGACCTTCTGCCGACCCTATGTCCCCACTATTCGCAGTTCCGCAACAACCACCGTGCGCAAGCCGACATCATACCCGAAGCGTTCACCTTCAAGACCTGTGTCGATGTGGACGAGAAATCGCTCGTTGAACAAGCCATCAAGAGGGCGCTGGAAGTGAACGAGGACGAGATGTCTGACTGGCACGGGATGGTGGAATACATCGACTATTCGCCGCGAAAGAAAGTGCACATCTGGCTGCGCCTGCCTGTAGGCATGACCATCGAAGAGGCGCAGAAGGATTTCTGCGAGGAGATAGAGGTGCCCTACGACGCAAGCTGCACCACTCCCGAACGATTCATCAACATGACCGGCGACGAGGTATATCACGCCGACAGCTGGCTGCAACCGCTGGCTACAGCCGAAATAGAGGAGCGCCGCGAGGCTTTCCTGAACAGAGGACTGGATGTTGACGGGCGGCCGCTGAAGAAAACTGAAACAAAGCCTGTGGCTGATAACGACGCTACCGCGAGGAAGCCGGTAGCAGCCGTTACCGAAGATACACGCTATATCGCGCAAGGCATCATGAAGGAGAAAGAGCTCGAAGAGAGCGACTTCCGCGAGGAAGGCGGCAGGCACATCGCCGTGAAGATGCTGCTGAAGGGAGCTACGCCGCTGCTGGAAAAAGCTCAGGTCAACGGAGTGCTGGCAGAACTGATGCCCGACCATTGGCAGGACAAGAACATCCAGCAGCTTGTGGAAGACTTCTATGCCAAATACACCGATCCCACACGACCGATGTATAAATATCAGGAAAAGCTCTTCACCGAGAGCCGAAGAATCAAGAAGGCTGCCAATGCCAATACCGCAACCGCCGAAAACATGAAGACGCAGGAAACAACGCAGCCGGTGTTTGGCGACTCGGCTCCGCTGACTGAGATTTACACCAACTCACAACCGCCTCTTCCGCCTGAGAAGCTGCCTAAACTGGTCAAGGCTGCCACATCAAAAACGCCAAAAGAGCTGAGACCGACCGTGGCACAAGGCATGTTCCCGCCCTTGGCTGTCTATCCGCGAAACCTGCGGTTCCTCTACATCGACAACCAGTTCCGCGAACTGCGCATCAACTGCCTCACCGTAGGCGGAACAGGCAGCGGAAAGGACACAAGCCTGAAACAGCCCCTGAAGCACATCACTGCACCCATGGTCGAGCGCGACATGGTGAACCGGCAACGGCTGAAGGAGTTCAACGAACTGTACAACACCACCAAGAGCAACAAGGATAAGCCTAAGCGTCCCGACGACCTCATCATACAGAAGGTGGGAGCCGACCTCACACCAGCCCGACTGTCGCAACTCATGGACGACTCCCAGGGTGCCTTCCTCTACACACAGCTCAACGAGTTTGAACAATGGTACGGTATCGAGGGAATGCGCGGACAGGCTTGTACGTTCAAGAACCTGAAACTTGCCGACGACGAGGACAACCCCTTCGGACAAGAACGGGCTGGAGCACAGAGCGTCAACTATATGGGACCGCTGGGACTCAACTGGAACGCCAGCACAACACCCAACAAGCTTCAACAGATGTTTCGCCACTCACTCATCGACGGACCTGTCAGCCGCGTCTGCCTGGCAACGACTCCCGACGTGGGACTGGCAGCACCCATGCCTCGATACGGCATCTACGACGACAAGTATGACAAGGCTTTGCTGCCTTATATTGAAAAACTGAAAAAGGCTACGGGAAACATCATCTGCAAGCCTGCATGCCGACTGATGGAGAGGCTGAAAGCCGAGTGCGACCAATATGCGGTAGTCAGCCAAGACGAGGTCTTCGACAACCTCAGCCATAGGGCGCTCGTTCACGCTTTCCGCAAGGCATGCCTGCTCTATGCCGCCAACGGCATGAAGTGGGAAAAAACCATCGAAGGGTTCTGCCGGTGGAGTCTGCACTATGACCTTTGGCTCAAACTGCACTTCTTCGGCGACCAGATTCGTGAAGCCGAGGGCATGACGCAGACATCGCGCAGAGGACCGCGAAACCTGATCGAACTGATTCCCGACAAGAATGGCATCTTCACCTATCGCGATGCGCTCAATACAAGGCTCAAGAACAACAAAAGCGAAGCCGGTACAAGAAACATGTTGAGTCAATGGAAAGCGAGAGGGTACATCGAATTCCTCGATGATGGCTCTTTCAGAAAAAAAACTTCTGTAACAAGTGCCTGCTGCCATGACTTATGACAGTTATGACAGATGACAGTTTTAAAAAGACACCCCTAACTCAGCCCTCCCCCTACTCCGGGAGGGCTTTTTTAGTCTTTCCCGTCCGCTAGCATACGGAGCAGGCCGTCGCAGCCGTCTTCTATCAGGTCGAGGGCCAGCTCGAAGCCGTCGCTGCCGCCGTAGTAGGGGTCGGGGACGCTCTGGCGGCCCTTGTGCCGGGTGAAGTAGTCCTTCATGCGCAAGACCTGGGCTCCTTCCGCCCTTCCGCCGTGGGGGGAGGCTGCTCTCGCCGTCACGTCATGATAGTTCTCTTCGTCCATGACGACGATGTAGTCGAACTTCCGGAAGTCGTCGCTGCGGAACTGGCGGGCACGGAGGGCGGAGAGGTCGTAGCCGCGACGTGCGGCATGCTTCTGCATGCGGCGGTCGGGCTGCTCGCCGACATGCCAGGAGCCGATGCCTGCCGAGTCTACGAGGATGTCGGCAGAGAGGTGGCGCTCCTCTGCTTTCTGCCGCATGACGGCTTCGGCTGCGGGCGAACGGCAGATGTTTCCCAGGCAGATGAATAGCAGTTTTGTCTTCATTTTTATTTTGACTTTGAGAATAAATTCTTGAAGAATGCGCCTATGGACTTGTCTTTCTTGGCTGGCTTGTCGTCCTTGGCTGGCTTGTCGTCCTTGGCAGGCTTGTCCTTCTTCGACTGCTTGTCCTTCTTCGACTGCTTCGCCGACGTGTCGTCGCCGTCCGACTTCGAGGGCAGGAGCTTGACGATAGGCTTGATTTTGGTAGCGTTCATCTGGTCGGTGTTGGTGAAGGAGAAGGTGCATCCGAGGTCGAGGACCTTGCCCGGCGCGTAGATTTTGCCCTGGGCGATGGCTCCGTCGCTCTGGATGCTTGCCGAGACGTTCTTCGCCTTGACGATGCCGTAGCTTGCACGGATGACTTTGCAGTCGATGTTGCCGATGGGCAGCTTGCCGCCCTTGAGCTTGCGCATGGCGGCTGTGCGCTGCTTGGAGTAGTCGAAGCGGAAGGAGGCTTCGCAGGCGATGTCGCCCAGGTTTTTCATGTCCATGACCTGCCCCAGGCGGAAGCCGTCGGCACTTGTCGTTCCGGTCACATACTTGTTGTTCTCGTCGAGGGAGAACTGGAAGTTGATGGGACCGCCGGCTGTGGTCAGGTGTCCGGCAAACTGCTCTCTGCGGTAGAGCACTTCGAAGTGTCCCTGGTAGCCTATGGTGCCGAGGGCGCGGAACTGCTTCATCATGAACTTCCTTCCGGCAAACTGCTTGATGATGCGCTCGGCGGTGGTGTTCTCGGCGGTCATGCGCTGGACGTTGAAGTGCACGTTCAGCTTGTACTTGTCTTTCAGGTTGTCGATGCCTCCCGATGCCTGTATGGTCAGCCGCCGGTCGTTGGTGCAGACCTGCACGCCGTTAAACTGCATGGTGGTGGCTGTCCCGCTCATGCCGCATTGCAGCTGCAGGGGTATGACGAAGTTGCGGAGCACGGGCGCGAAGGGCTTCGAGATGTCTTTCAGCAGCACGCGCGCGTGCAGGGACGGTGCCTTGTATGCCAGCTGGCGGTTCTCCTTCTTGCTGGGCAGCTGCATGTCGGCAGAAGGTATGGTGATCAGCGTGCTGCCTGTCCTGGCGATGATGTGGCTGAGGTGGGCTTTCTTGCCGTCGGCTGTCAGATAGAGTCTCAGGTCGTTGACCTGGAGCCCGGAGCCGCGGTCGTGGGCATAGCACTTGGTGACGGCAGCCTTGACGATGCCCTTGCCTATGGTGTCGATGCGCGCTTCCAGGTGGGCTGCGATGTCGAGGTGTCCGGCGTCGAAGGCTCCGCGCTTAGGCTTTCCCGTGTTCCTTCGCGGCTTGTGGTTGTTGGTATGGAAGGCTATCTTGTCCGCCACGAGCACCTTCTTGCCGCCCTGCTTGCGCATGCTGAGCCGGTTGATGCTCAGCTTGGTGTCGACGGGGCCTTTCTTCGTCTGGCGCACGAAGGCTGTAGAAAGCCCGGACGCATCGAGAGCCTCCGGCAGGTTGTTCTTCCCCTTGAAGCTGAGGGATGCCACGGAGACGCGCCTGTCGTTGAAGACGAGGCTGAAGTCGGCAAGGCTCACCTGCCGTATGTCGAAGATGAAGGGTTTCTTCTTGCCCTTCTTCGGGGTTGCCGTTACCGTCGTGTCGGGGACGGCTGCCCCCGTCGTGGCTGCCGAGTCAGCGGGCTGCTTCTTCTCCTTCTTGAAGAGGTCGGCTATGAACTGGAAGTTGGCGATGGTGTCGCGACCGGCTGTCCCCTTGTAGACCTGCGCCGACAGCCCGTCCACCTTGGCATCGGTAACGGTCACCTTGTGGTCGAAGAGCGCCGCCGTGAGGTCTATGTCTGCCGTCAGCTCCTTCATCTGCAACATCTTGCGCTGCAGCAAGTCGGTAGCCTCTATCTCGCGCACAGAGGCGTGACGCTTGTCGAAGTCGAGGACGATTTTTCCAAGCCTCAGCTTGCCTGCATCGGGCTTTTTCACGGCTGCATCGGCAAGCGACGCCGACAGGCCCGTGAGTTCTACCAGCTTCGGGCGCTCACCCTTGCCCTTGTAGGTGAAAGCCTCCAACGCTATCTTCCGCTCGTTGAAGGACAGGCTGATGTCCTCCAGGTCCACCCTTCGCACGTCGAATCTCATGGGGTGCTTTTCCTCCTTCTTTGCCTTGTCCTTTGTCTTGAACGCATCGACGACAAACTGGTAGTTGGCAGCCGAGTCGGTAGGCGAAGCGGGTTGGTAGAGCTTTGCCGAAAGCCCTTTGATAAAGGCATCGGTAAGCACCACCTCATGTTGCAGCAACGCCCACAGGTCGAGCCCTACCCTGAGCTGCTCCATCACCAGCATCTTGCGCCGCTGGCGGTCGTCCACTTCCAGCCCGTTGAGGTTGATGGTCTGGTGGATGAGGTCTACGCTGACGTTCTCCAGCCGCACTTCGGTCTGCAGCTTTTCCTTGAGCATGCTGATGGCACGCTGCATCAGCCAGTTCTGCACCCCATCGGTATTGAGCAGCACGAATGCCGACAGCAAGAGGGCGGCAACGGAGCCTGCCGATATGCCGATAATCTTTACAAGTTTTTTCATAGGTCTATGTGGTTTGGTGGTTATTCATTGACGACACGCCTTTTTCACAAGGCGAGCGAGCTCGCCCAAGAGGAAGACGGAGGATGTGCAGACGACGATGAGCAGCCAGTCGGTCAAGGTCAGGGGCGTGACGCTGAACATCCTGCCGCCAAACTGGACGATGAGCAGCTGACCGGCGAAGATGAGCAGCACGATGAAGAGGAACTCACGGCACTCAGACAGGCGGTGGAAGGCGCTCCTGCCCGTGAGGAAAGCCTTGGCGTTGAACAGGTTCCAGAACTGCAACATTACGAAGACGGTGAAGAAAAGGCTCTGTTCGCGCAGGGTGAAGCCCTTGCCGGAATGACTCACGGCGGAATGGATGCCGGAAAGGGGCTCGCCGGGAGTGCTCTCGAAGAGGAAGAAGAGCACCAGCAGCACGGCAGAGAGCGCTATGCCTACGCCGAATATGAACAGCTTCATGGGCCGGCTGATGATAAACCGGCGACGGTCGCGGGGACGCTCCTTCATCACCGACTCCGAAGGAGGCAGCGAGGCCAGTGCCATAGCCGCGAAGGTGTCCATGATGAGGTTCACCCAAAGCATCTGGGTAACGGTCAGGGGCGACTGAGTGTCGAAGAGGGCGCCGACGAAGACTATCAGGCATGCTACCACGTTGACGGTCATCTGGAAGAGGATGAAACGCTGGATGTTGCGATAGAGCGAACGGCCCCACATCACGGCCCTGCCTATGCTGGAGAAGGAGTTGTCGATGATAGTGATGTCGGAGGCTTCCTTGGCTACCGACGTGCCGTCGCCCATCGACAAGCCTACGTGAGCCACCTTCAGCGCAGGAGCGTCGTTGGTGCCGTCGCCGGTGACGGCTACCACCTCCCCCCTTGCCTGCAACGCCTCTACCAGCCGCTTCTTGTCCATCGGACGCGCACGCGCTATCACCTTCAGGTCTTTTGCCCGTTCGCGCAACTCCTCGTCGCTCAGGGCGGCAAGCTCAGGTCCGGTAATGAAAGAGGATGATTCTTCATTCTTCATCCTGCATTCTTCATTTACCACGCCCACCTGCCGCGCTATCTCCGCAGCGGTTCCGATGGTGTCGCCCGTGACAATCTTCACGTCGATGCCGGCATCGAGACACTCGCGGACAGCCCCCGGAACATCGGGACGCACCGGGTCGCTGATGGCTACAAGGGCTTGGAGCATGTCTCCCTCGGCAAACGCCAGCGTGCGCATCGCCTTCGACTGCCATTCAGCCAGCTTACGGTTGCAACACTCACGCTCTTCTTCGCTGAGCCGGCACTTCGACAGCACAATCTCTGGCGCACCCTTGAGGAAAGTCCTTGCCTTGCAAGCGGCCTCCGGTCGAGCGGTCTTGCCTTGCAAGCTGCCCAAGGCCGGGCGCACGGTCGTGGTCATGTATTTGCGCTCGGTGTTGAACGGCTCCTGAGCGATGATTTCCACCTGGCGGCGCAGCTCCTGATAATCGGCTCCCTGTTCTCTCAGCCACAACAACAAGGCGCCCTCCGTAGGGTTACCGATGACTTCGCCGCCAGACAGCTCGGCTGTCGAGTTCACGGCGATATTCTGATATAATGAAAGCCTGCCCCCATCCTCTCCCTTTGGGAGGGGTTGGGGATGGGCTACAACGAACATCTCTTCCACGGTCATGCGGTTCTGCGTAAGGGTGCCCGTCTTGTCTGTACAGATTACCGTGGCGGCACCCATCGTCTCGCAGGCATGCATCTTGCGCACCAGGTTGTTGGTCTTGAGCATGCGGCGCATGCTGTAGGCAAGGCTCAGGGTTACTGCCATAGGCAGCCCTTCGGGAACGGCAACGACGATGAGCGTTACGGCTATCATGACGGTCTGGAGCACATAGGCGATGAAGCTGACAAGACTGAACGGCTCGGTCAGGAGGAAGTCGGCAAGACGTGCCACCACGACGAGCGAGGCGATGAGGTAGGACAACTTGGAAATAAGACTGCCAAGACGCTCCAGCTGCTCGTTGAGCGGCGTCTTCACGCTGTCGTCTATCTGAGCTGCCGTGAACACCTTGCCATTCTCCGTAGCATCACCCACATGGTCTACCTGGAAGATGCCGTAGCCTTCCATCACCTTCGTGCCGCGCAGCACGATATGGGCGGGATAGGTAGACCCATCCAAACTAACGTCCTGCCCTCCCTCTTCAGGGTGGAGACTGAGGGAGGCTTCTTCTGGGCCGGGACAGAGGGGGGCTTTCTCGGCAACAGGCTCACCCGTAAGGCTCGACTCGTCGACCATGAGCGTAGTAGACTCTATGAGGGTGCCGTCGGCAGGTATCTCCATACCCGTCTCCAGACGCACGATGTCGCCCACGACAACCTCACGCTTGGCTATCTGGTGCCACTCGCCGTTACGGAACACCTGAACGGGTTCGTCGTCGTTGACCTGGTTGAGTAGTGCAAACTCACGGTCTGCCTTATATTCGAAAAGGAATGCAAGACCTGTTGCCAGGAGGATGGCGATGAAGATGCCGACGGGTTCGAAGAAGACCGCATGCCCTTCACCGAGTGCAAGAAATTCATAGAAGCTGATGCCGATGCTGAGAACACCGGCAACGAGGAGGATGACGATGAGCGGATCGGAGAACTTTGCCAGGAACTTGCGCCACAGCGGTTCACGCTGAGGTGGTGTCAGCACGTTTTCACCATACTGCCGCCTGCTTTCCGCCACTTGTCCGTCGGTCAATCCCGCATATTGTTGTTTTTTTCCCATAAGAGTCTCTGCCTTTTATGGGTGCAAAGATACGATTAAGTGAGCACAAATCAAAAGGAATACTTATTTTCCTTTTGATTTGTCGAGCGCAAGTATCTAAGACACAGAGATAACAACACTTTCGTGAAGCCAAAGGGCAGACGAGACTTGCTTGATGCCTGCTTAGAAATGCAACTTCACGTCTACGCCTAATTGTATGCTGTTGCCTTTCTGGGCATAATGCGGACTGGCAGACTCTTCCTTGATGGGGAAGGCAAAGGTGTTGTATTTCGTATTTGTCAGGTTGCGACCCCAAAAGGACAGCATGCCGGAGAGTTTAGACAGCTGCCAGTTCAGGTCGACATGCGCGCCCAACAGGGCGTAGAACTTCTGCGCATAGAGGTTCTGCACGTCCCAGTAGCTCTTTCCCTGTCCCGTGACATTGGCACCCACGACGATGCTGGGCAGCGACACGAGAGCCGTCCTGAAACGGTAGTCGGCAGAGGCCGAGAAGGTATGTGCCGGCACGAAAGGCACCCGTTTGTCTTTGTAGTCGACGACGAAGACGGAGCCGTCTTCTGCTGTTTCCTCGTCCTTGTAGTCTTTGAAGGCTGCATGGGTATAGCCGTAGCTCAACGCATAGCTCAGGGCGTTGTCAAGGAGACGGCCTCGCAAGGCAACCTCAGCTCCGCAACTGTAGCTCTTTCCGGCATTGACCATAGCCCGTCCGTAACCGTAGTTGCCTGCCATCATGGTGAGCTGCTGGTTGCGAATCTGCATGTAGTAGGCAGCCACATCGGCATGAAGGGCATCGCCCAAGAGGTTCAGATGTGCACCCACCTCATAGTTCCACGACGTTTCGGGCTTGTAGGAAATGGTGTTGATGATGTCCGAATACGCCTCATCGTCGTGGGGAATATCGTAGCTGCGGCTGCTGACGATGTTGCGGTATTGCGGGTCGTCCATCTCTGTGCGGAGCACGTCGCTGAACATCTGGATGTTATATCCGCCGGCACGATAGCCCTTGCTGACGGTGGCATAGATGTTGCTGCCGCGGTTGCCGAACTGGTAGCTGACACCCAACTTAGGCAGCAGCTGGTTGTAGTCGCTCGTATGGTGGCGGCTAAGTGCAGAGGTGAGGGCATTGGTAGCCTCCTGACCGAAGGCCTTCACCGTGACGGCTGTGATGGCCATCGTCTCGAAGTCTATCTGAGCATGGCTGTAGTCGTAGCGCAAGCCAAGGGTAACCTTCAGGCGGTCGGTGAGGTTGAGGTTGGACTCATGGAAGACGGCAAAGTTGGAGGAGGGTGTACGGAACAAGCCCGGCACGTCCATGAAGGCGCTCACCTTGACGCCTCCCATGCGCTCAATCTGTTCGGGTGTCATGCGGCGGAGCATGGCGTTGTACATTGCCGTGTAGATACCGTTGCTGATAGGGTCTGTGACCGCCGTGCCGAAATGGACGGGAGCGGTAGTCTTCAGCCATTCGTAAGAGCCGAACACGCCGAGCGTCCAATGCCACAGCCCTGTTTGTCCCTTCAGGGCGAGTTCCTGAGTGAGCCCGTTCTTCAGCTGGTGCTGCTCCAGCCAGTTCACGTCACGCGGACTATAGTCGATGTCCATCAGCATGTAGTCGCGCAAATACTGGTAGGAGGTGCTGGAAGTAAGCTCATAGCCGTTGCCGCGGTAGTTGATGTTGAGCCCTGTGTTCAGCAGGTTGCGACGGTAGGAGTTGCGAAGGTTGGTGTTGTAGTCGGCAGTCTCGCCACTCTCCCTGTCCAGCAATCCGTAAGGAAAGGCATGCTGGTTGACATACTGGTAGTCTGCTATCACGTCTAACGACAACCGGCTCGTGGGACGGAACATGAGACGTGCCTTGCCGCCAGCCTCGTTGAAGTCGTCGGCACGGCTGTTGTCGTAGGCATTCTTCAGGAAGCCGTTCTGACCGTCGTAGAAACCGGCAAGCGAGAAAGCGAACTTATCGCTCACCTTACCGTAGTGGGCAACTTCAGCCTTGCGCCAGAAATGCGTTCCGAGACTGAGGCTGACATCCGTACCCTGATAGTCGAAGGGGTTCTTGGAATAGAGGCGGATGAGTCCTCCCTCTGTATTCATGCCGTAGAGGGTGCCTTGCGGACCACGCAACACATCGACACGGTCTATTTCGTACAGGTGGAAATTGAATGCGGTCTTGTTCTGTATCGGCATGCCGTCGACATAGATGCCCATGACGGGACTGTTGATGCGTGAGCCTATGCCGCGTACATATATAGAAGAGGTGAGTCGGCTGCCATAGGCAGGCATGACGAAAGAGGGCACGTAAACAGAAAGGTCGCGCAAGTCTCGTGCCTGCATGCTACGCAAGTCGCTCTGCGAGAAGGAGGTCGATGCCAACGACTGCAGACGGAGCCGGAAAGCTTCCTTGGGCTGAGAAACCACCACTACCTCGTCGATGTCAAAGACGCGGGAGGTGTCTGCCATCAATCCCGGCTCTGCAACGACAGGCTTCTTGTTATCTGTCTTTACCAAACGTCCCTCAGCAAAACCGTTGGCTATCACACTTACGGAGAGGATAGCCGCTAAAAACAATCTTTTTAACATAATCTAAGTCATTTACGGTTGCAAAAGTACGAAGAAATTCATGCCTGCACAATCCCTATTTATTATGATTTCGATACTTGCCGACGGCAAACCATACGTAAGCAACCAAGAGGGGGTAGCCGACATAATATAAGGTACTGATGCTAAAGAGGATATAATTGAACGCACAGACTGCCGCCAAACGCATGAGGTAGGAAACGGAAGCGTTGAAGGACAGACAGCGGCGCACCTCGTCAACAGCGGCTATACCCACTATCAGCATCAGCCATACCGACGTGAGGAACAAGGCCAGGAGCAAAGGCTGTTCGAAGGGATTGAGCGAAGGATGGAAGTAGAACTCGCGCCATGCTTCGGGTGCGAAGAGCTGGATGCTGGCATAGAAGGTGGCAGCGGCGGCGACGATGAGTGCCAGCGCCATCGGATAAGGCGACGGGATGTCGTTGAAGTGCACGATCTTGTCACTATGCTGCCGCATCCGCCGATAGAAATAGGCTGCCGCCATGAGACTGATGATGAGGAGGAAATAGATGAGATGACGGTCGGAGAAGGTGGAGATGAACTGCGAGATGGGGTCGTCGGGGTCTACCTTCTTCAACATCTGCGACTCCTGAATCCATCCGAACTCATAGTTCTCCGTCGCCAACTTCACCCACACCGAATCGACAGCATCGTCGGGCAGGATGCGGATGTCCGCAACAACCATTCGCTTGCCTTTCTTCACGGCAAACGAGTCGGTAGGCATGCCCGTGAGCAACTCTTCCGGCTGCTGCTTCAGGAGATTCAGCGAGTCGGCACGCACGATGAAGTTGAAGTTCTCGGAGAAATGATGCTGATGTAGGAAGCTGATAGAGTCTTGCTGCTCAGCGGTCAGCGTGTCGGCAATCTGCAGCGTGTCGCGGAATTGAAAACGCGAGGGCGTGCGGTCACGGTAGCAACTACACATCATCGCAACAAGGACAAACAGGGACAACAGGTTTCTACTATTCAGCATAGATATTCATCTGACAATGTTTACAATCAAACTCCAAAAGGAACCGGCGGCGGTCAGGCAACTCCAGATAGAGAGGTTCGCGCCACGAGGGTTTCTGCCCGCCATGCTTCACACAACAACCCAACGCATAACGCAGGCAATGGCGACATTGCATGAGTACGGCCTCGCGTGGACGCGACAACTCGAAGGCGGGGGCAAGAGGATGCAGACCCTGGGCTTCGTAGAAAGCACGCGCCTGGCGGTTGGCGATGTTGTACATGTAGGGGTACGGGTAGGTGGGCAGAGGTTGTTGTGGCGATGCCACAACAGACGGAACGGAAGGGACGGAATCCTGAGGGGCAGACGGAACGGAATCCTGGGGAACGGACGGAACGGAATCCTGGGTGGAAGGAGACGGAGATACGGGAGTTATTGCCATTATAGCTTTCCTTCTGAGCTCTGCCAGCATACTGCTGGGAATGAAATACTTATCCGCACCTTCATCTATCTCAATGCGGTCACAACAATATGGCGTATTTCCTAACTTAGTGAGCTGGCGAATGATGTTTTCGCGCTGGGGCTTCTGAGCCAGTTGCTTCTCACAAACGATGGAAGCGGAAGCTTTAAATGGCTGACGACCTTCCGAAGGGGAGGAATGACGGATGTCCATTGAAACGGTCAGCAGGAAGCCGTCTTCTGATTCAGCCAGCTGCATGACAAGGGGTATCTTCCGTTCGGCAGTCTTGCCAGAGAGCAGTTTCTCGAACGCCACATCCTGATTGCGATACAGCGCCGTTCCGGGTTGCAGGCTGTCGGGCATCCTCAAAGGAAACAGCCGGTTGCCCTCGGCACGGTTCACGCGGAAGCCTTCCAGCTGACGGTCGTCGTTGAAGAAGCAGAGCCCGTCACCATTGGCGAAAGCTGCCGTCCCAGCTACGGTGAACATGTTACGGCGAATCTCCTTCACCCTTCCCACATATTCGCCCATAACTTTCGGTGTGTCGAAAGAGGTGATGTCACCCTGTCGCCCGTGCAGGAAATAGCTGGTGAAGCCTCGGTTGAAAGTCTTCTTCAGGTCGGGCGTAAAGAAATAGGTGGTACGCCCGAACGAGGCACGGCGGTAGCTGTCTGGATGACGGGCGACAATCTCGTCCAGCCGCTGGCTGTAAGCCGCCACAACGTTCTTCACATAGCCCACATCCTTCAGCCGTCCTTCAATCTTGAACGAGCAGGCTCCTGCCTCGATGAGTTCTTCAAGATAGTCTATGCGGCACATGTCACGGAGCGAAAGCAGGTGGCGCTGGTGCTCTATGACGTTGCCTTCACTATCCTTCAAGTCGAACCTCAAGCGGCAGAACTGTGCGCAGGCACCTCGGTTGGCGCTGCGTCCGAAACAATGCTGCGAGGCATAGCAGATGCCGGAATAGCTCACGCAGAGGGCTCCGTGGACGAAGACCTCCAGTTCCACGTCGGGCACCTCGCGATGAATCTCGGCTATCTCAGGAGTGGACAGCTCACGTGCGAGGACGACACGGCTGAAACCCAGCGAGCGCAGCCAGCGCACCTTCTCTGCCGTGCGGTTGTCGGTCTGGGTAGAAGCGTGGAGGGAAGCCCCCTCCAAAGAGCCAACTTCACGCCCTCCCACGACGGGGATGGACCGGGGGGAGGCTATTCCCATGTCCTGTACGAGGAAGGCATCAGCCCCTACCCTCCTGAGCTGTTCCATGAGCCGTCGGGTGTCTTCCAGCTCGTCATCGTAGATGATGGTGTTGACGGTAACATAGACTTTGGCACCAAACTGATGGGCATAGCGACATAGCTCCGCGATGTCGTCTACGGAGTTGCCTGCGGCAGCACGCGCCCCAAAGCGTTGTGCTCCTATGTAGACGGCATCGGCACCATGCTCAATGGCAGCGATGCCGCATGCTAAGTTCTTGGCTGGCGCCAGAAGTTCTATTGCTTTCACCCAATGTCTTCTATGTTGTATGGTGTTTCTTGATAGACGTAATAGTTAATCCAGTTGGCGAAGAGCAGGTTGGCATGGGCTCTCCAGGTGACCAACGGCGGATTGTCGGGGTTGTCGTCCATATAGTAGTTGACGGGCATCTCCACGTCGTCGCGCTTTCCGACATCGCGCCTGTACTCCTTGTCCAGCGTGTCGGGAGCATATTCCAGGTGTCCGGTGATGAAAATCTCGCGTCCGTTGCGTGCCAGGACCATGCTTACTCCGCTCTCCGGCGACTCAGAGATGAGGGTGAGCGCCTTGCGCCGGAGGATGTCTTCGCGGTGAATCTCCGTATGCCGGCTCTGGGGCATGGAGAAGACATCGTCGAAGCCTCTGAATATGTGTAGCGAGGGGTCTAACGGATATTGCGGGAAGATGCCGAACATCTTCTTTTCCAGCGGATACTTGGGCACTCCGTAGTGGAAGTAGAGCCCGGCTTGTGCCGCCCAGCAGATGTACATGGTCGATGTGACGTGGGTGTGTGCCCAGTCGAAGATGTCGCATATCTCGTCCCAGTACTCCACCGCCTCAAAGTCGAGGGTCTCTACCGGTGCGCCTGTGATGATCATGCCGTCGAACTTCTCATTCCTCATGGTCTCGAAACTGCGGTAGAACATCATCATGTGTTCCACGGGCGTGTTCTTGGGCGTATGGCTCTGTAGCTTCATGAAGCTGATTTCCAGCTGCAAGGGTGTGTTCGATAGCAGGCGTATGAGGTCGGTCTCTGTGGTGACCTTCAGGGGCATCAGGTTCAGTATGACGATGCGCAAGGGACGGATGTCCTGCGTGTGGGCACGCGAGTCATCCATGACGAAGATGTTCTCTTTCTTCAGCAGGTCTATGGCCGGAAGCCTGTCGGGTAGTCTTAATGGCATGCTTTAAGATGAAAGATGAAAAATTAAAGATTAAAGATTAAAAATTAAAAGATGAAGACCTTACTACCAAAGGTCGAGTCGTTGTTCTTTGGGGATAAACATCTTGTCGCCCTCCTTCACGTTGAAGGCGTCATACCACATGTCGATGTGTGGCAGGGCTCCGTTGACGCGCCATTCGCCAAGTGAGTGTGGGTCATTTTTTACACGATTGCGTATTTCCTTCTCTGTGATGTTTTGTCCCCAGACACTGGCGTATGCGATAAAGAATCGCTGGTCAGGTGTAAAACCGTCTTTCACTTTCAGAGGTTTCTTGGCTGTAGCGTTCTTGTAGGCATAGAAAGAAACCTGCAGGCCTCCGTGGTCGGCAAGGTTCTCGCCGAGGGTGAAGCGGCCGTTGGCATTCAGGTCGGGCAGCACCTTAATGTTGGAGAAGAATTCGGCATAGAGATTTGCGCGTTCTTCAAAGCCCTTGGCATCAGCAGCCGTCCACCAGTCGTGCATATTGCCGTCGGCGTCATACTGCCGTCCCTGGTCGTCAAAGCCGTGTGTCATTTCGTGTCCTATAACGACACCGATGGCACCATAGTTGAATGCCTCGTCTGCCTTAGGGTCGAAGAAGGGATATTGCAATATGCCGGCGGGGAAACATATCTCGTTGGTCGTCGGGTTGTAGTAGGCGTTGACGGTCTGCGGCGTCATGTACCACTCGTCGCGGTCAACCGGTTTTCCTGCTTTCTCCTCGATGTGCCTATCGTGGCTCCATCGACGGCATGCCTGGATATTCTCGTAGTAACTCTTCGAAGGATCTATAGTGAGTTTGGAATAGTCCTTCCACTTGTTAGGATAGCCTATCTTTACGTAAAAAGTACTCAGTTTCTTGTGAGCGTTGGCTTTGGTAGAATCGCTCATCCACGTCTGTGCATCGATGCGTTGGTCAAGCGACGTCTGCAGGTTCTTCACGAGTTTCTCCATGATTTTTTTCGACGATGCGGGGAAGTATCGGTCGCAATACATCTTTCCCAAGGCCTCGCCCATGGTGCTCTGTACCTGATTGGTTGCACGCTTCCACAATGGGAAATCTTCTTTTCTGCCCGACATGGTTTTGCCAAAGAAATCAAAATTGGCTTCACGAATCTCGTCTGTGAGATAACTTGAAGCACTTGTAATGACATCCCACTCCATGTAGGCACGCAGGTCATCAGCTGTCATGGCTGCTGTCAGTTTGTCCAGCCCTTCCATGAATTTAGGCTGACCAACTATCATCTCTTGGATGTATTCTGCTTTCACTCCCTCGGCAACAGCCAGTTCCTCGAGCGGAATATTGGGATAGTTAGTTTGGAACTCTTTCAGTGTCATCTTGTTGTAGTTAGCCTGCGGGTCGCGCAACTCAGTCTTGCTCTTGGAAATGAGAGCCAGCGCTGTCTCGAAGCGGAACACAGCATCACGCTTGGAAACAGCCTGGGCTTCTGTAAATCCAAAAAGACGGAACATGCGCACGATGTGCTCTTTGTATGCCTCACGTATAGCAACGGTAGCCTCGTCGTTGTTCAGGTAATAGTCTTTCTGTCCGAGCGTCAGTCCACCCTGCGAAATGTTCAAGATATTCATCGTGACGTTCTTCTCATCGGCTCCGAAATAACTACTGAAAGGCACACCATAGCCAAAGACGGCATATTTCTTCTGCAACGCCAACAGATCTGACTTTGTACGTGAAGATTCCAATTCGTCAAGCAAAGGTTTCACAGGAGCTATGCCCTCCTTGTTGCGGCGCTCAACATCCATAGCCATCTTGTAGAAGTCTGCAAGCTTGCGCTCTGTCGATCCTTCAGCAAACGTCTTTTTCTTCAGTTCGTCCAAAATGCTATTGATACGCTTGTTGTTGTCTTCCTGCAACTGGTCGAAACTTCCGAAACGCGAATAGGCAGCTGGTAGCGGATTGAGTTTCTGCCATCCGCCTGTAGCAAACATATAAAAGTCGTCCTGAGGTTTAACCTTCTTGTCAAGATTCTCCATTTTCAGTCCCGACTTGTCTTGTGCCATGCCTGCAACGGGAACGGCAGCCATGAGTATCATCGGAATAATCTGTTTCATTTTCATATCCTTCGTTTTATGATTAAGTTTTGATTCTTTTTTCAATTTCAAACTGCAAAGTTACATAAAAACGAGAGCAGAACAAAATAAAACGAGTTTTATTTTTTATGCTGAGTGCATTGTAAGTTCTCTAAAGAAATCTCTCCCAATTCTTTGCAACCAAAAACCAGAAAAACGAGGAATGTATGCAAAAACCTATGGTTTGGCAAGGCGAAACCTATGGTTTTGCGCGGCAAAAGCTATGGTTTTGCAAGGCGAAACCTATGGTTTAGCAAAGTAAAAACTATGGTTTAGCGAGAAGGGCGCTCCCATCAGCCTCGCAGTTCTTCCAGCCGTTCGGAGAGCACCATCCATCGGTCGTTTTCCTCGTCGAGCACTTTTCGCGTAGAAGTGTATTCGGTGATGAGTTCCATGTCGGCAGCATGGTCGGGCTGGCACAGCAAGTCGTCCATTTCCTTGATGCGCTGCTCCAGCTGCGCTATCTTTGCCTCACACTCCTTGACCGCCTTCTCAGCCTTGCGGATTTTCTTCTGCTGTTCCTTGCGGGCGGCATAATGACTCTCACCCGTCTCCTCCCTGTGAGGCTGGGGGGCTGGTTGGAAATATACCTCTTGGGGAGTCTCGCGGTCCTTCCCTTCTATCCACTCGTAGATGCCGCCAAGATGCTCCCTCACCTTGCCGCCGCCAAACTCATAGACCTTGCTGACGAGTCCGTCGAGGAACTCACGGTCGTGGCTCACGATGACAGCCGTGCCGTCGAAGGCGCGTATGGCTTCCTTCAGCACGTCCTTCGAAGCCATGTCGAGGTGGTTGGTGGGCTCGTCGAGAATCAGGAAGTTGACGGGCTGGAGCAGCAGCTTGATCATCGCCAGCCGGCTGCGCTCACCTCCGCTGAGCACCTTCACCTTCTTCTCGGAAGCCTCCCCGCCAAACATGAAGGCTCCAAGGATGTCGTTGATGCGCAGACGGATGTCGCCCTTCGCCACGAGGTCTATCGTCTGGAAGACGGTCAGGCTCTCATCCAGGAGCTGAGCCTGGTTCTGGGCGAAATAGCCTATCTGCACGTTGTGACCCAACTTCAGCATGCCGTCATGGGAAATCTCGTCCATGATACACTTCACGAGCGTCGACTTTCCCTCGCCGTTCTTGCCGACAAACGCCACCTTCTCGCCGCGCCTGATGATGAGGTCTACGCCGGAGAACACCCTGTGGTCGCCATACGACTTCCCTACCCCTTCGCAGATGACGGGATAGTCGCCGCTGCGCAGACAGGGCGGGAACTTCAGGTGCATGGCAGAATGGTCTACCTCGTCTATCTCTATCGGCACGATGCGCTCCAGCTGCTTGATTTTCTGCTGCACCTGAACCGCCTTCGTAGCCTGGTAGCGGAACCGGTTGATGAATTCCCGCATGTCGGCTATCTCCTTCTGCTGGTTCTCGTAGGCACGTATCTGCTGTTCGCGACGCTCGGCACGCAACTTCACATATTCGTCATACTTCACCTTGTAGTCGACCACCTGTCCGCACGAAATCTCAAGCGTGCGGTTGGTGACGTGGTTGATGAAGGCACGGTCGTGGCTCACCAGGACGACAGCCTTAGCACGCTGGGCGAGAAACTGCTCCAGCCACTGTATGCTCTCGATGTCGAGGTGGTTGGTGGGCTCGTCGAGCAGGAGCACGTCGGGTTGCTGCAAGAGTATCTTTGCCAACTCGATGCGCATCCGCCAGCCACCAGAGAACTCACTCGTCGGACGGTCCAGGTCGCCGCGCGTAAAGCCCAGGCCCATGAGCGTGCGCTCCATCTCTGCCTGATAGTTCTCGCCACCCATCATCAGGTAACGCTCATGCTCCTGCGTGAACTGCTCGACAAGCGCCATGTAGGAGGCACTCTCGTAGTCGGTACGCTCACCCAACTCCTGCTCCATCTTCGCCATACGCTCCTGCAACTTCGTCGTGCCGGCAAAAGCCTTGCGGGTCTCCTCCCTCACCGTGGTCTCGTCGGCAAGCCGCATCACCTGCGGCAGATAGCCTATCGTCGTTTCACCAGGCACAGCCACAATGCCGTCCGTAGGCTGCTGCATGCCACAGAGTATCTTCAGCATCGTCGACTTGCCGGCTCCGTTCTTGCCCACCAAGGCTATGCGGTCGCGGTCGTTGACCACGAAACTCACGTTTGCAAACAGCGGCTTCACGCCGAACTCTACCTTCAGGTTTTCTACGGAAATCATTTCTACGTCGTTATTTCGGCTGCAAAGGTAAGAAATAATTATGAATTGCGAATTGTGAATTATGAATTATGAATTGTGAATTATGAATTGTGAATTGTGAATTGTGAATTAAATATATTACCTTTGTGCCATGAACATATTCACGAAAATCATAGCACAAAGGCTGCAACTGCCTGAACAGGGAGTAGAAAACACGCTGAAACTGCTCGACGACGGATGCACCATCCCGTTTATATCGCGCTACCGCAAGGAACGCACGGGCAACCTCAACGAAGTACAGATAACGCTCATCAGCGAACAGAACGACAAACTGAAGGAACTGCAGAAGCGCAAGGAGACCATCGTCAAGACGATAACGGAGCAGGAGAAGATGACACCCGAACTGGAACGGCGCATCGACACATGCTGGGACAGTACGGAACTGGAAGACCTCTACCTGCCCTACAAGCCGAAGCGAAGGACCCGCGCGCAGGTAGCACGCGAACAAGGGCTGGAACCGCTGGCACAAATCCTGATGCTCCAGCGCGAACACAACCTGAAAGCGGCAGCACAACGCTTCGTCCGTGGTGATGTCATCACCACGACAGAGCTCGCCCTACAGGGTGCCAAGGACATCGTTGCCGAACAACTCAGCGAGAACAGCCAGGTGCGCAACCAGCTGCGCGCCATCTTCCGCCGCCAGGCACTCATCTCGTCGAAGGTAGTGAAGAGCAAGCAAGACTCCGACGAGGCACAGAAATACCGCGACTACTTTGACTTCTCGGAACCGCTGAAGCGATGCTCGTCCCACCGCCTGCTGGCCATGAGGCGCGGAGAGGAGGAAGGCATCCTCCGCGTCAGCATATCGCCCGAAGACGAAGAGGAATCTATCTATAAGGTGAAAAGAAACCTGCCACCCTTCCAAGGGTCTAAAGCCTGCCGGCAACTGCTGGAGGAGGCAGCGGAAGACAGCTACAAACGACTGCTGAAACCGTCTATAGAGAACGAGTTTGCAGCATGGAGCAAGGAGCGTGCCGACGACGAGGCCATTGCCGTCTTTGCCGAGAACCTGCGCCAGCTGCTGCTCTCGGCACCGCTCGGACAGAAGCGCGTCATGGGCATAGACCCAGGATTCAGGACAGGATGCAAGGTGGTGTGTCTCGACGCTCAGGGCAACCTGCTGCACCATGAAGCCATCTTCCCCCACCCGCCCGTCAACCACGGCATGCAGGCAATGGTCACCGTAGAGCAGTTGCTGAAGAAATACAGGATAGAGGCTATCGCCGTCGGCAACGGAACAGCCAGCCGTGAGACGGTTGCTTTTATAAAAGGCTGTGCCGACACCCCGCCGCTCTATGTCGTCAGCGAAGACGGAGCATCGGTCTATTCGGCATCCAAGACGGCACGTGAGGAATTTCCTGACGAGGATGTCACCGTCAGGGGAGCCGTCTCCATAGGCAGAAGACTGATGGACCCGCTGGCTGAACTGGTCAAGATAGACCCGAAGAGTATCGGCGTGGGACAATATCAGCACGATGTGGACCAGTCGAAACTGAAGCACTCACTCGACCAAGTGGTGGAGAGCTGCGTCAACCTCGTGGGAGTGAACCTGAACACGGCATCGCAACACCTCCTGACATACGTCAGCGGACTCGGTCCCGGCTTGGCAAAGAACATCGTGGAATACCGCAAGGAGAACGGAGCCTTCACCTCACGCGCCCAACTGAAGAAGGTGCCGAGACTCGGACCGGCTGCCTTCCAGCAATGTGCCGGATTCCTCCGCATTCCCGATGCCAAGAATCCGCTCGACAACTCGGCGGTACACCCGGAGAGCTACTCCGTCGTGGAACAGATGGCTAAGGACTGCGGATGCACCATCAGCCAGCTCGTCGGCAACAAGGAACAGCAGAAAGACATCGACATCAAGCGATACGTCACCCAGGAAGTGGGACTACCGACGCTGACCGACATCATGCACGAACTGGAGAAACCGGGACGCGACCCGCGCGAACAGCTGGAAGAGTTTGAGTTCGACCCGAACGTGATGGACATAGAAGACCTTGTCGAAGGGATGGTGCTGCCGGGCATCGTCACCAACATCACCAACTTCGGAGCCTTTGTAGACATCGGCGTTCATCAGGACGGACTCGTACACGTCTCACAACTCGCCGACCGATTCGTCAAGGACCCCACGCAGGTGGTGAAACTGCACCAGCACGTCATGGTAAGGGTGATGGAGGTTGACCAGCGACGACGCCGCATCTCCCTGTCAATGAGAAATGTAGAGTAGCACCAAGAAAAAGGAAAGCCGCAACCCTCTTGCAAAGGTTGCGGCTTTATCATGCTGACAGAAAATACCCAACGTGGGGCATCATCTGCTGATGTGGGTTAAGTTTACTTTACCTTGTCAACGATAGCCTTGAAAGCGGCAGGATTGTTGACGGCGAGGTCAGCGAGAACCTTGCGGTTCAGGTCGATGCCAGCCTTGTGCAGGGCACCCATGAACTGTGAGTAGCTCATGCCTTCAAGACGTGCAGCGGCGTTGATACGCTGGATCCACAGAGCGCGGAAGTTGCGCTTCTTTAATCGACGGTCACGATAAGCATAAGTCAAACCCTTCTCCCAAGTGTTCTTTGCTACCGTCCATACATTCTTGCGTGCTCCAAAGTAACCCTTTGTGAGCTTCAGAATACGTGTTCTCTTTGCTTTTGAAGCAACGTGATTTACTGATCTTGGCATAATTTTCTTCTTTTTAAGTGACTAATGAAATGATTAACGGAGGCAGAGCAAATCGCGAACCTGCTTCAAGTTTGTACGGTCTACGAGAGTCTGGTGAACCAGATTTCTCTTCTGCTTCTTGGTTTTCTTAGTCAGGATGTGACTGTGGTAAGCGTGATGTCTCTTGATCTTACCGGTTCCGGTGAAGCGGAAACGCTTCTTTGCACCGGAGTTTGTCTTTACTTTTGGCATTTTTTTACGTTTTAAATTGTTATTAATTATAGGTGGTGGCAACGCATATACCGGGCGTTACGCACCATGTTTCTTACCTTTTTATTTTTTCTCTCTTTCTCTCGTCCTCCCTTTCTCTCGTTCTCCCTTTTTCTCGTCTTCTCGTCCTACTTCATTCTCCTTGCAGCTTCTTGAGGATATCCTCGCCGCCTTTGGCGTTGGCAAAGAGTCCGTTTTGCGCTGCCTGCTCTTCTTGCTGCATCTTGGCAGCCTCACGCGCTTCAGCCTCACGGCGCTCGTTGTCGCGTTTCTGCTGGCTCTTCTTCTGTATGCCAGCCTTCTTGGGAGCCATGTAGAGGAACATCTTCTTGCCTTCGAGCTTGGGCAGCTGCTCTACCTTGCCATACTCCTCCAGGTCGTTGGCAAAACGGAGCAACAGCACTTCGCCCTGCTCCTTGAAGAGGATGCTGCGGCCGCGGAAGAACACGTAGGCACGCACCTTGTTGCCTTCTTCAAGGAACTCTATGGCGTGCTTCAGCTTGAACTGATAGTCGTGCTCGTCGGTCTGAGGTCCGAAACGAATCTCCTTCACTTCCTGCTTCACCTGCTTCTGCTTCAGTTCCTTCTGACGCTTCTTCTGCTGATACAGGAACTTCGAATAGTCGATGATACGACAAACCGGCGGCTGGGCGTTGGGTGAGATCTCTACGAGGTCAGCCCCCTCCTGCCGTGCCAACTCCAAGGCTTGGCGGGTGGGCATTACCGTTGCGCCGTCGTCGCTTACTACACGTACCTCTTTGACGCGAATCTGCTCGTTCACGCGGTACTGGTTCTTCATTCTGTCGTTCTTCATCAAGCTATTTTAAATGTACATTTTTTGCTAAACGGCTGCAAAGTTACGAATAAGTAAATGAAAAACCAAATTTATTTGAGTTTTTCTGCACGAGAGTAACAACGATATACAACAATGTAGAGTCAACCAGCAAGTGCAAGTTGTGTGCAAATTTAAGTATAATGTTTGAAAAACTCTTCTTTAGGTGTGTTAAAATTCAGTTTGGCTCTTGGTCTTCTGTTGATTTTGGCCTGTATTGATGCGATTCTTTTTTCAG
>ODAI010837603.1_pt1 | contig 26859 bp, 20 predicted proteins | sample 1539321 | NCBI WGS metagenome assembly ODAI01 (sample SAMN02144231, study PRJEB22623) | gut metagenome | biome: sheep rumen | host: Ovis aries | place: New Zealand
CCGTGGACCGAACGGAGGCCTTATGCTTACTTACAATGGGAAGGTAAAAAAAATCAACACCCGTTGTGGCGACATGCAGAACCCAACCATCTATCCGGCATGGCACCCCAGCAAACCGATTATCGCCTTTTCGAGCAACAAGGTGCTGCAGCGCTTCTGTTCGAACGACAACTGCAAGATTGATATGCTGGACGTTAACAGCGACCTTGTTCTCTACGACATCGATAAAAATGAAATCAGCCCTATACGAAGAACTACCGAACAACAGGAAAGTAACCCATGCTGGAGTGGAAACGGAGAATATCTCTATTTCAATAGTACCGACAGCATCTACGAAAAAAACAACAATCCTCGCAGTCTGCTCTATAATATTTACCGTGCAAAATATAAGGGTGGAACAACATGGGGAGAAAACGAGCTAGTGTACGAAGCTGCTAAGGAAAGACGTAGTGCCACGTATCCGAAAGCCTCACCCGACGGCAAGTACCTTCTCATAACCGTTTCGAGTTTTGGTCCATCTACCCAACACAACAAAACGGCCGACCTGTATCTGATAGATCTAAAAGACAATAATAAAGTACAGGCATTGGAGACCGTCAACTGTCCGACCGAAAGCGACAGTTACCACGATTGGGCAAGCAACAGCCGTTGGATAGTATTCTGCAGTAGAAGGGAAGACGGTAACTACGCACGCCCATTTTTCAGCCACATCGGAGCCGACGGAAAAGCCAGCAAGCCATTCGTGCTACCACGCGCCAGCAGCCGCTACCACGAAGACCTAATTAAGAACTATAATGTGACCGAATTCTCCAAAGCCCCAGTCACCACCAGCATACAGAAAATTCAGGCAACATTGGAACAAACCGAGCTAAAGGCCACTTACAACGGACCTATAACGGCCCCAACCACCGACGGACAAACCAGTGCCTCACAAACACTGAAGAAACAATAAGGAAGTTTAACACCGTGTCTTTAGAAGAAGGCACGGTGTTTGTATATTACAGAGTAAGCGACAAAACGAATGGGAATTTAGAGAAAAGCAAAGAAATATATGTTGTAGAACATAAAAAAAGGTATTTTAAAGATTTGTTCATATTTTTAATAAAAAAATCCTTTGTAATTCGCTAAAAAACATTCATATTTGCCCTTAAATAGAAAATGTATACAGAGAGATACATGACTATTGCAACGAGCACCCCTTTATTGGGCTACTTAATTTAAGACTAATTTTTCAATTCATATTACTAACAAAAAAAGTTCAAAGATGAAGAAATCTTTATTTCTTACAGCTGCACTTTGTGGTTCTATGGCCGCAAATGCAGAGTTGAGCAACACTGATTTCGCTAACAACGACTACATTGCAGAATGGGGCCGTTTGAAGTTGGTAGGTAATCAGTTGAGTTCACAAGATGGCAAAGCCATCCAGTTGAAAGGTTGGAGTACCTTCTCAATCAACTACGACGAGGTTAAAAACTGTTTGACCCAAGACGGTTTCAAAGCCATGAAGGCTTGGGGTGCGAACGTCGTCCGTTTGGCATGCTACCCAGAAAACAGTAAGGGTAAATATGCAGAATACCAGGACAACGACATCCAGAAATACATCAAATGGGCATCAGACCAGAAAATGTATGTATTGTTGGACTGGCACGTTCTTGAAGGCGACGGTGGTAGTGGTAACCCAACAAAGTACACTAACGACGCAAAAGGTTTCTTCCAAAGAAACGCAACCTGGTGTAAACAGAACGGCTTTATAAACGTTTTGTACGAAATCTGTAACGAGCCAATGGGTCAATCTTGGGATCAGTTGAAGAATTATTCTAATGAAATTCTTCCAGTGATTGAAAAGGCAGACCCAGGAGCTATGGTTGTTATCCCTACTCCACAGTGGGACCAGAATCCACACGAAGCAGCAAACTCACCAATCAACAAGACTCAATACAACCTTGGTTTGTTGTACTCTACCCACGTGTACACTTGCTCACACATGGGTGACGTTGTTCCACGTATGGTTGGTGCAACCACTTCAATTCCAATCTTCGTATCAGAGTGGGGTGCAGTTCGCTTCGATGGTGACGGTAATTTGTGTACCGATGCAGCAGACCAGTTCTTGGCCCGTATGCAGCCAAGCGGTAACAATGGTGGCCAGTTGATTTCTTGGTGCTATTGGGCATGGGGTGAAAAGAACGAGCAGTCTAACTGTATCAAGAACTGTAGCCAGCCATACAATAGCTCAAATCTTCGTCCTTCTGGCGAATACATCGTTCCTGTTATGAACGGAGGTACCAAAATTATAGAAATTAAGCCTTCAGAAGAATGGGCTATTCAAGAGATTCCATTGCTTGGAAAAGACTACGGTACCTTGAATGTAGGATGGTTCGACAAAGGCGGAGAAGGTATTGCCTACCATGACGCAAACTCTTCAAAGTACGTTGACCCAGAAACAAAGGCTGAAGAAAAGACTGGCGATGAGGCAAAAGGAACAGAGGCTGAAATTTGTAACATGGGCGTCATCTATTCTGGCATTAAAGATTATGAAACTTGCTTCCGCTACGATGAATGTGTAGACGTAAGTAACTCAACCGCAGGTTTGGGTGCAAACTGGAAAGCCCCTGGTGACGGTTTCGGTACAACTGGAGCCGACCTTCACAACCTCTGTATGACAGAACCTGGCGAATGGGTAATTTACACCATCGACGTTAAGAAGAAGGGTTACTATACCGTTCGCTGTATGACCAACTCAACTACCTCTTCTGACGGTACAATCGGTTTCCAGATCGCTAAGGGTACAAACCCTGGCCAGAATGGTAACATCATCCGTAGCTGGGCAGAGCACAACGATCCAGAAGCTGAAGCTTGGGGTTCGTTCCAACTTACAGCAACACCTAAGTGCGGTATGTATCCTGACGGTACACAAGACCCTGATGGTGCAGCAAATGGAGAAAAAGAACATGACTGGACTTGTTGGGGTTGGGTTGATGCCGGTGCAGACCTTGCTGACGACCTGACTGTATTGTTCAAGTACGAAGGTGTTCAGAAACTCCAAATGACCATTTCTCCTGACGCAGCAAAACAGCCAGGTGACCTTTCTAACTTCATGTTCACTTTCAAGAGCGCAGATATTCCTGACTTCGAATATGAAGATAACAGTCAAGATGGTGTAAACGCAGAAAGTGCTGATTTGTCTTCTGTAGCCGTATATCCAAACCCAGCTGAAAACGAATTTACCGTTACAACTGGCGGTGCTGCTAACGTAAGCATCTACAGTGCTGCTGGTGTTATGGTTTACAACCAGAATGTTGAAGGCAATGTTGTTGTAAACAACAACTTCCCTGCAGGCATCTACACCGTTCGCGTTGCTAACGCTAAAGGTGTTAAGAGCATCAAGTTGGTTGTTAAGTAATCTGTTTACTTAAATAACAAACATATTTGAGGGCCTCCCGAAAGGGAGGCCCTCTTTTTTGTTGCCAAATTTTGCGCAGTCACCGACATCAAGTATAGAAAACGTCAGGCGGAGCATCTTAATTGACGCACCCGCCTGACGTTTTTATATTATGTTCGCTCTCTTAAAAGCAATGCGTACAACAACAAATCAGTCACCCCTACACGGTAAGGAACTTCTGTTCTGTGCAGAAAATGGCGCCATTCTTGAACACACGTTTGCCTGTTTCCGACAAGCGCTTGTCACATCTCTTTGCGTCAATCTGCGCAATTGCTTCACTAGCTGGCTGGCGCACAGCGCTTGTCCCCGATGATGCTGGCAAATTTATCCGTCTTAAAACTATAGGGCAACCGCAGTATTAGAAATAAAAGAGCGCTGTTTATTTAGGCACAGCAAGTGAATAATATATTTAATAATAATATGTTCATAACTTGTTATGAATTTATTTCAAAACAACCAATATTATAATTTATTTTTGCATAAGAATTAAAATACACCGTATTTTTATACTTATTAATAATAACACTAGTGTAATTATAGAAGAAGAAAGGGTGAACAGAGTTCCGCCAGTTCGTCTTCATTTAATCATCAACAGAACTCTAAAAAAATAATTTTATGTTAAAACAATTTTTTATTGCTGCAATTCTTGCTTCAGCTTCTACCAGTGCCTTTGCGCAAAACAACTTCACTAGTCCTATTGACATCAATGTTAAAATAGACGCAAATAGCAAATTGATAGAAGCCACGAACAACATTTATACAGGTTACAACACAGTATTCTGTGTCTGGGGAGATGGAGAAATTGGAGGAAAGAGTTTATCTTTGAGCAAAGAACAATTTGGACTTTCATATTGCGCAAAGATGCATATGAGATATGACAACAGTTCAAATTTTGAATTCAGCACTAATAGTTATCCAAATAAGTTCTACCCTATTATATTCAGAGCATCAGCCTTTACTTTCGACAATGCGACATCAATGACCATCAACTGCCCTGTAACCTGCAAGAACTCGTTCGACGTCATTTCGCTTAACGCCAACAACATCAAGACCAACGACATCACAGTAGACTTGTCAAACGCCGCAGACTACGTATTTGAGGACAACTACAACCTGAAGTCTCTCAGCGAAGTTGAGTCATACGTTAAAGAGAACAAGCACCTTCCTGGCATGCCTAGTGCCTCTGAATTTGCAGAAAAGGGAATGAGCGTTAGCGAAATGAGCAACAAACTACTAGAGAAAGTGGAAGAGCTGACCCTTCACTTGATTCAGTTGGAAAAAGAAAACACATCATTAAAAAAACAAGTTGAAATTCTTAACAATAAGGTAAAATAATGAAGAAAATACTATTAGGGTCTCTACTTTTGCTTTCTTCATTTGCGTATTCTCAAGACAAATTCCTTTCGTTCCCGAACGGATATGTAGAGGCGACAAAATTCAAGGTGCACAAATCAATTACCGAAGGTACATCTTATATTGACGTAACTTATACTTTTGATGGGGCATATATTGACAATTACAAAGAGGAAAGCAAAACATACCAAAAAATCTATATGCCAGAAGGAAAACTTCTGACAACAAAAGGAGCCCCCGAATTACCATATTACAGCGATGTTCTCGCTATAGGTTCAAACAAGGGAGTAAAAATCACAGTAAAGTCCTCGAAGTATAAAGAATATAATTCCTTCAATGTAAGGCCTTCTGTTGGCATTACGATTCCTGGGTCAGAAATAAAGAGGGCAGAGGAATCTGAAGTATATACAGAAAACAAGCTATATCCAACAAGCATTGCAAATTTACTTGAGGTAGAAACACGTCGTAACGTACCAATAGCAACAGTAAGACTATACCCAGTCCGTTACAATCCCGTTTCAAAAAAACTACGCTGTTACACTAGTATAACATATAGGATTGAATATACCAATTCAAATACGACATCCACATTATCGAATACAATGTCAGACGTAGTAAAGGGAATGGTTATAAACCCTACAAGCATAGACAAATATAATGCTTCAGGATTAAAATCTGCAACGGCCACAACGCCAGAAAGTTATGTTATTGTTACCACAAACAAATATAAATCAATTGTTGAAAGATTTATAAAGTGGAAATCAATGCAGGGTTATAAATGCAAACTTATTTGTAAAAGTTCTTATACGGTTAGCTCTCTAAAGAGTTTGTTGAAGACCGAGTACAACACGAAAGTGCCAGAATACTTGGTAATATTTGGAGATAATGAAGATGTACCAGGAATTCAGTTTTCAATTTCTCACAATCGAGAAGATATTCCAAATCCTGTCGTGATGTACACCGATAATCTGTATGCCAATTCTACATATATAAAAGGAAACATGTCGGTCACCTCCATAACACCATCTTCTGCAGACAATTATAATTTTGTTCCAGACATTATAACAGGACGTATTTCTGTTTCTAATACAACAGAGGCGAATAACGTTGTGGACAAAATTATTAATTATGAGAAAAATCCTCCAGTTTCTGAAAATTTTTATAATAAAGCTGTTCATTCGGCCTTTTTTCAAAACAAACCATATTATAACCCCAATGACGGAAAATGGCACATCGATGGTTTTGAAGATGTAAATTTCACATGGTCGAGCGAAGCAACCTACAATACGGTTACTGGAAACAGCGACATTCAAATTGAACGTATATATACAGTTGAACACGATCTCATTCTACCCATGAATAGTTTTTTACCATTAGAGTACAGAAACTCCTGGGATCATTGGAACTATAGTTCTGGAGCGCAATCAAAAATGATTAACGCTATTAATAATAACGTTAATTATGTGCTCTATTCTGGGCACGGGAATCCTGATGGATGGGGCAACTCTGGTTTTACAAACAATTCAATTGCCCAATTGAATAATGGCGACAAACTCCCATTCTTCTTTGGCGGAATTGCGTGTCAAACGGGTATGTACGAAAATGCATCATGCTTTGCAGAAACTGCATTACGCAAAAGCAATGGCGGAGCCATTGGCATAACAGCAAACTCTCAATACGGCTGGCTCCCCTTATGTACAAACAATTCCGTTGAGTTATTCAGTAACATTTTTATTGATAAGGAAACGAATGTTGCGAAATCAATGCACTCCACATGGTTTAATAATTTAGAGGACGAAGAAGAGTATCCTTATAAAGCACATATTTGTTTGAGCGCTCATTATTTTGGCGACCCAAGTCTTTGCATCTACACGCAAGAACCTATTTGTTTCACCCCTACCATCACAAAAAATGGAACAACGGTAAAAGTGAACACGAATGGAGTTTCTAATTGTAAAATCACGTTAACAAGTCTACTTAATCCAAGCGACGCTTCCCGCATGAAAGTAATGCTGGGAGACAATGTTTCGTTTACTGGAATTAATTACCCTTATGTGATTACAATTCAGAAAAACAACTACGCCACATATATAGGCAGCAGCGATGTATACATTCAAAACTACACCTTCTCCAACAACTTAGATGTATACGGAAATAGCATTTATGCAGGCTCTGACGTCTCAACCAGCCCAACAATGGGTTCATCCACCTCTGGTCCTGTTTTGGTTAATGCCGGGCCCGTTTATTTCAAAGCTTCAAATCGTATTTCGATGAAGTCAGGATTCTCAGTCAAAAACGGAGTTCGTTTCGGAGCATATATAGAAGAATGCATGCATGGCGGAACTGAATACAACAGTTCTCTAAAATCTTCTAATTCGGTTATCACAGAGTATAAACGAATGTATGATTCACAAAACGAACTATTACAAGAAGAAGAATCTGCCTTCGCCCTCTCTCCTAACCCAACCAGCGGACGATTTACAATTGATTTGGGAGAGCAAAGCGGTTCCGTTCGGGTTTACGACACCCAAGGCAGAGAACAGAGAGCCTACAGTGCAGTTGAAGGAATGGTTGAATGCGACCTTACCGATATGCCAGCAGGCATATACATTGTGGAGATCAAGACTGTTGATTACACCATCAACAAGAAGGTTATTAAACAATAACCAACATGTTAACCACGATTAGTATTTCACAAAAACACTAATTTCCAGACAAAAGAAGAACGGCGGGTAACCTTTTTAAGGGTTGCCCGCCGTTATTTTTCTTTTTATTAGAAGATTTATTCTAAAAAACAAGGGAAAAGTTTACAAAGTTTAGCAAACTAGCAAAGACTGCGACAACGCTAAGTTTTATTTTGGAACTTCGAGCAAACAGGGCAAGAAGGGTTCGGTTTAAAATTCAGCGTGCGGTACTGCATGGCTAAAGCATCGAAAGTGAGCAGGCGGTTGGTCAGCAACTGGCCCACCCCAGAAAAATACTTTAAGACTTCGGCCGCTTGTACTGTACCCAACATACCCGCCACAGCCCCGAAAAGGCCGTCGGCTTTCGACACATCGGGTTCCGAGAAAAGACAACGGTAGCATGCAGTTCCCGGCAAATGGGTAAAGGTTTCGCCTTGAAACCGAAGAATGCCTCCATGGGAAAAAGGTTTTCCCATTCGCACACAGACATCGTTTATCAAGAACTTAACAGGAAAATTATCGGTACAATCAACAATAAAGTCGTACTGTGCGAACAAAGTTTCCGCATTATCGGCTGTCAAAAGTTCGGCATGTGCCACTACCCTAACGTCGGGATTCACATCCTCAATTTTGCGGCGCGCACTTTCCACTTTCAACTCTCCCAAATTGGAAGTGAAATGGATAACCTGACGCTGCAGGTTCGAAAGTGAAACCACATCGGCATCAATCAGTCCGATAGTACCGACACCGGCCGCAGCCAGATAAAGAGCAACGGGTGAACCTAGGCCGCCAGCACCCACTACCAACACTCTGCCATTCAGTATTTTCAATTGTCCATCAGGGCCGACACCATCAAGCAGCAAATGCCGCTTATAGCGTTCAACTTGTTCACTTGAAAGTTTTGTATACACCATATATAACAAAAATGACATGTAAAATTAAAAAAAAGCAGAAGAAAAATATGTCATAAAGGAAACTTTCATATATTTGCCAACAGAACATAATTTATATTAACCAAAAATTTCAATTTATGAGGAAAACAATACTACTAACAGCCAGCTTGTTAGGCTGGATATCCGCAAACGCGGAACTAAGCCAAGAGAATTTTTTCGACAACAACTACACCCAAGAATGGGGTCGTTTGAAGTTAGTAGGCAACCAGTTGAGTTCTGAAAGCGGCAAACCCATCCAGTTGAAAGGTTGGAGTACGTTCTCGATCAACTACGACGAAGTTGTCAACTGTTTAAAACAAGATGGTTTCAACGCGATGAAGATGTGGGGCGCAAACATTGTCCGTTTAGCCTGCTATGCCGAAAACAACAAAGGCACTTATGGCGAATACCAAGACAATGCCATCAGGAAATACATCAAGATGGCAAGCGACCTGAACATGTACGTATTGTTGGACTGGCACATCCTTGAAGGTGATGGTGGTAAAGGTAATCCTAACAACTACCTCAACGAGGCAAAGGGCTTCTTTGAAAGAAACTGTGCTTGGGTTAAGGAGAACGGCTTCACCAACGTTTTGTACGAAATCTGTAACGAGCCTAAAGGTCTTTCATGGAATGAATTGAAGGAGTATTCAAACCAGATTCTGCCAATCATCGAGAAAGCCGACCCTGGAGCCATGGTCGTAATTCCGACTCCACAGTGGGACCAGAATCCACAGGAAGCAGCCAACGCTCCTATCAACAAGAGCCTATACGACCTAGGGTTACTATACTCTACACACGTATACACCTGCACACACATGGGTGACGTTGTTCCACGTATGGTAAGCGCAGCCGCAGCAATTCCTATCTTCGTTTCAGAGTGGGGTGCAGTCCGTTTCGACGGTGATGGTAACTTGTGTACCAATGAAGCAGACCAGTTCTTGAGCCGTATGCAACCAGGCGGGAACAATGGTAATCAGCTGATTTCGTGGTGCTACTGGGCTTGGGGAGAAAAGGACGAGACCTCGAACTCCATTAAGAATTGCTCACAGCCATACACCCTAGACAACCTCCGCCCTTCGGGGGAATACATTGTAAAAATACTGGGAGGAGAACCTTGGTGTTGTCTGCCGGATACTTCAGTGCCATATGCGATTCAAGAGATTCCAATGTTGGGCGAGAATTACGGAACACTGAACGTTGGATGGTTCGAGCGGGGAGAAGACGGAATAGCCTACCACGACAACAACTCATCGGCATACGTTGATCCAGAAACAAAAGTTGAAATCAAGACAGGGGAAGAGGCTAAAGGAACAGAGGCTGAATGTTGCAACATGGGTGCCATCTATTCCGGGAAAGAAGACTTGACCAAGTGTTTCCGCTTCGACGATTGTGTAGACGTAAGTCACTCAACCGCAGGTTTGGGAGCCAACTGGGCAGCACCGGGCGACGGTTTCGGAACAATGGGAAGCGATTTGCATAACCTGTGTATGACAGAGGCAGGAGAATGGATGCTTTTTGACATTGACGTTAAAAAGGCAGGCTATTACACCGTACACTGCCTTACCAACTCCGGAACAAGTTCGGCAGGCTCTATCGGCATGTCAATTGCCCAAGGAAAAAAACCTGGGCAGAACGGCAACATAATACGCAGCTGGGCCGACCGCGATGATCCGTTAGCAGAGCCATGGGGTTCGTTCCAACTTTCACCAACCCTTAAATGCGGACTCTACCCCGACGGGACTCAAGACGAAAACGGAGCAGCAAACGGCGACCCTACAAAACCACACACCTGTTGGGGGTGGACCGCTTGCGGTGGTGTAGACGCCAACGACCTGACCGTCTTGTTCAAGTATGAAGGAAGACAAAAATTACTTTTGTTCATCACACCAGACGGAACAAAAACACCAGGCGACTTCTCTAACTTTATGTTCACCTTCAAGAGTGCTGAGATACCAGATTTCGAATTATTAGACGGTGTAGAAGCCTACGCAGCCGACATGACCGCAGTAGCCATCTATCCGAATCCGGCAGAAAACGATTTCACGGTAACAACCGACGGAGCAGCCAACGTCAGCATCTTTAATACAGCAGGCACAAAGGTATACAACCAAAATGTGGAAGGCGACGTTGTTGTAAACAACAACTTCCCAGCCGGCATCTACTCGGTACGCGTATCCAACTCAAAAGGCGTAAAAACAATGAAACTTGTAGTAAAGTAAAACAAGTTGACGAACCTACATTCAGGGTCTTCCGAAAGGAAGGCCCTTTTTTATGCCAGCCCACCCCTAACAGCACCAAAGTAAGATGAAAAATTCCTAACTTTGCATATAAAAGAAGGTTCACACGCAAAAATGGGACAAGAAAGAGAACACGCGAGTTTGTATTGGGAACTGTTCATTACATTCGTCAAAATAGGAGCATTCACCCTTGGCGGAGGATACGCCATGCTTGCAATGGTAGAGAAAGCGGTGGTAGAGAAACGGAAATGGATTTCGGAAAAAGACTTTTGGGATATGATTACGCTGGTGCAGACACTACCCGGCGTATTCGCCATCAACACAGCCCTCTACGTCGGCTACCGAATAAAGGGAATAAAGGCCTCGCTGGCAGCTATGGTAGGGGCCGCACTCCCCTCGTTCGTCATCATCATCGTACTGGCGACCTACTTCAACACCATGTGGGAGAACGAAGTGGTAAATGCCATATTCAAAGGCATAAGGCCCTGCGTTGTGGCCTTAATACTCGCCCCCTCGTTGAAAATGGTGAAAAGTGTTGGAATTAGCGTAAAAACCTTTTGGATACCAGTATTGGCGGTGATAGCCGTTTGTGTGTTCTATCTATCGCCCATTTACGTCATTTTAGCGGCAGCTCTGGGCGGACTACTTTGGGGTATAATCATTTACAGCCTTATGGGGAAGAAAGGAGGTAAGCCATGCTAACCCTGTGCCAACAGTTGGCAACCGTATTCTTCCACATAGGCCTGTTCGGTTTCGGAGGCGGTTATGCCATGATTTCGCTCATCCAATTCTCGGTAGTGAACGACTATGGCTGGATGAACACCAGCGAGTTTGCCAACCTGCTGGCCCTGTCGCAAATGACACCCGGCCCTATCTCCATCAACGCTGCCACCTATGTGGGCTACCAAGTGCCACTCAGCCATGGTTACGGACTGCCAGCCGCAATTTCGGGCTCGCTAACAGCAACTTTTGCCCTTGTACTACCCAGTCTGCTAATGATGTGGGCCGTAATAAAATTCCTATTTAAAAACGAGAAGAACCGATATGTGCAATACCTTTATTCCGGGCTACGGCCAGCCGTTGTAGGACTGATTTTCAGCGCAGGACTACTAATGATGGTCGACTGCGACCTGATACACAACTACGTAGAAGGAGCCAGCAGCAATTTGGAAATAGCATGGAAACAGGAAAACTTTGGAAGCAACCTGAAAGAACACCTGATAAGCGCGGCCATCTGCATAGCCACCTTTGTAGCAGTGTTCTTCTATAAGAAAAATCCGATATACCTGATTATAACCTCAGGCGTATTGGGTTTCGCCATCTACTACCTATAAAACAAAACACAGGAAAAAGAAAAATGACATACGACGTAGTAATAATAGGAGCCGGACTGGGCGGACTAGAATGCGCTTATATACTCGCCAAACACGGCATGAACGTATGTGTGCTGGAACAAGGCACGCAAATGGGCGGTTGCCTGCAAAGCTTCAAGCGCCGCGGCATTCATTTCGATGCCGGATTCCACTATGTGGGCGGACTAGACGAAGGGCGGCCATTAAACCGGTTGTTCGATTATTTCGGGCTGTTGGACCTGCCTTGGCAGAAGATGGACGAACAGTGTTTCGACGAGGTGGTAATCGGTCACGAACACTACCGCTTCGCACAGGGTCACGAAGCCTGGCAGGCCGCACTAGCCGAACAGTTTCCTGACCAGAAAAACAACCTGAAAAAATACGACGAGGCACAAGCCAACGTAGGGGCACACCTGTTTGACGCCCTAGGCAGCCGCACAGCCGACGACTTCTACAACAACGAGGCATTCACTACGCCAGCCTACCAGGTACTGGCCGGAACCATCGGCGACGAAAGGCTCAGAAACGTAATAAGCGGCACCTCACTGAAAATGGAATTGCGTCCTGAAAGCCTGCCCTTCTACGTGTTCGCACAGATAAACAATTCCTTCATAGAAGGAGCCTACCGACTGGCCGGAGGGGGAGAAACACTCACCAACCGCATGTGCGAAAATTTACGCAAAATGGGCATCACTCTGGTAACCAAAGCGCAGGTGACCCAATTGGAAGGGAAAGCGGGAAAAATAAGTGCGGCCCTCTGTTCAAACGGAGAGCGTTACGAAGGCAGGATATTCATATCGAACGCACACCCGGCCACCACACTCAGCCTGGTCAGCGAAGAGGTCGGACTACGGAAGCCCTATAAAAAGCGCATAGACCGTATGGAGAACACGTACGGGATGTTTACCGCCAACATTGCCATAAAACCCGAAACACTACCCTACCAGAACAAAAACCTCTACCTCTACGAAGAAGGGGCCGATATTTGGAACATCAGTTCACCAGAATGCCCGAAAGGGCTTCTCGTAAGCTACGGATGCACAACACCAGACCAAAAGTACGCAAGCAGCATAGACCTGTTATGCCCTATGCAGATGGAAGAACTTTCCGAATGGAAGGACACAAAAATAGGCCACAGAGGCAGCGACTACGAAGCCTTTAAGGCTGCAAAAACAGAACAGTGCCTTCGTATTGCGGAGAAACAGATACCAGGCCTGCGCGAGGCAACAGACCGCATATACACCAGCACGCCACTGACCTACAGAGACTACACCGGCACACGCGACGGAAGCGCCTATGGTTTGCGTAAAGACGCCAATAACACCCTGCTGACCTTTCTACCACCCAAAACGCCAGTAGAAAACCTGTTGCTTACCGGGCAGAATTTGAACCTGCACGGAATTTTAGGAGTAAGCATGACCTCGTTCGTAACGTGCAGCGCACTGATAGGCATGGAAGCCGCGACAGACGGACTTAAGACCAAGTGAAGAGCTCAAAAAAAACAAAAACAATTAAGTAGAAACAAGCTGAAAATTGCGTAATTTTGTGACGCCTTTAGGCAGTCAGCACCCCAAGTGCAGATTTTAAAAGGGAATCCCGTGAAAGTCGGGAACAGTACCCGCTGCTGTAAGTTCCACAAAAAACAGAAAGGCATCCGCCAAAAAGGAGGAAACCGCCACTACCCAACGGGTGGGAAGGCCGCCAGAACTGGGAACAAGTCAGAAGACCTACCTAAAAGCATACTTCTAAAGCTCTCGGGATTAAGAGAATAGAAAAAACATAGCAAGAGAGTTCTGGGAAAAAGAACCGGAGGACTCATTATGTATATATTCCCCCCAAGACTTTTAGGAAATTGAGGTAAAGAACAATTAATCACTAAAAGTACCCATCATGTTAAAAAACAAATTCAAATTCGTGTATCTGCTCCTCATCGGTGCAGTTAGTTTCGGTATGCAATCGTGTAGTGACGATGATGACGAAGACGAAAACATGCCCATAACCACGCAAACAACAATCGATTTTGAAGATCTGGAAGTAGACAGCAAAGGATATTGGAAAGGCGACACCACCGGTGTAGCAAGCGAAGGACAATGGGGAGCTACCGACTACAAAGGCAGTTTCACCACAAAGACAACAACATTCGGAAACACCCTAAGCGTTAGCAGCTATGGACAGAGTTGGATGGGTTTCGGTTATTCGACACTTGCAGACAGCACAGTGGATGGCGTATACACGAACGAGATGTACGTTTACGGGACCAGCGGCGCTAACGGTTCAAAGACCTTCGCCATTGCCTATGCCGACAGCGCAACCATCACCTTCGACAAAGCAACCGACCTGAAGAGCGTAATGGTGAACAACAGCACCTACGCCTACAAAGTAATCCGCGACGGCAACGATTTTTCGACAAAATTCTCAAAAGGAGCATGGTTTGCGGTAAACTTCACCGGTTTCGACGCCAACGGCAAGAAAGTTGGAGAGACCACTTACTACTTGGCAGACTTCAGAAACAAAAAGACCTATATCTGCGGCGAGTGGACAAAAGTTGACCTCAGCGCCCTGAAAGGAGTGAAAAAGGTAGTACTGACCTACGACGGCAGTGACAAGGGAAGCTACGGCTTGAACACCCCAACCTACGTCTGCCTCGACAATATCGTTTTCTAAAAGCAAACAACGTTAAACACTATACTTGCGCCATGTATGCGGGAAGACACCCACACGCATGGCGCTTTTTTATGGATAAGCCTATTTTTTCTGCAAAAAATGAACTAACTTTGTAAAAATTTTTTGAAAGGAAGATGATAAACAGAATTTTGCTCCGTATTAAGGTGATTCAGATTCTCTACGCCTACTACAAAGGAGAAGACCAAAACCTGGGAAAGGCAGAAGGAGAACTGAAAGACAGCATTGAGAAGACATACGACCTGTATATCTACCTATTGCTACTGATTCCAGCCATCACCGAATATGCTGAAAACCGTTTGAAAAAGAAGGGTACAGAAGCCGGAGATGGTTTAAGAATGCCGAGCAAAAAATTCATTGCCAACAAATTTGCAAAGCAAGTTGCCGAAACAGAGGAACTGATGCAGTATGCAGAAGAACACGAGTTGAGTTGGTCGGCAAAGAAGAACACAGTTATCAAATCGCTGCTGGAGGCCATTATGGCGTTTGACCTTTACGAAAAGTACAACAACGAAGGTCTCGACAGCACCTACGATGAAGACAAAGAGTTGTGGAAGAAAATCTTCCGTCAGGTTATAGCAAGCAGCGAACTGCTAGGCAAGGATTTGGAAGACACCTCTATTTACTGGAACGCAGACTTGGAAATCGTCCACAGTTTCGTCGTAAAAACCATTAAAGCCTACAAAGAGGAAAACGGCACCAAACAAGAACTGTTGCCAATGCTGAAAGACGAAGAAGACCAAGAATACGTCAGCACCTTGTTGAGAACGGCTATTGCCAACGAGAAAGAGTACAACGAGATGATTGACAGCCACATCGACACAAAAAAGTGGGACACTGACCGTATTGCGTTTATGGACCGCATCATTATGCAGACTGCGCTTGCCGAGCTCATCAGTTTCCCAACCATACCTGTCAATGTAACCCTCAACGAGTATATTGAAATAGCTAAGGAATACAGCACAAGCAAGAGCAACACCTTCATTAATGGCGTGCTCGACGCCCTTGTTGAGGACCTTAGAAAAGAGAACAAGCTGATGAAGGTGGCCTTCTACAGCAACAAACAGTAAACAAAACACAAAAAAGAAAAGAAATATGACAAACTTAGTTTTACTTCAGGCACAAGGCGGAGCTAGTGCAATGGGCTCTATATTTATGATGGTTGCCATTTTCGCCATTATGTACTTCTTTATGATCCGCCCACAGCAGAAGAAACAGAAGGAAATCCAGCAGTTCAGAGCTTCGCTTGGTGTTGGCAGCAAGGTCGTAACTGGTGGCGGCATACACGGCGTTATTAAGGAGATTAACGACGTTTACGCAATGATTGAAATTGCACAAGGCGTAAAAGTTAAGGTAGACTTGAATTCAGTCTTCCCATCAGTAGACTCTGGCGTCAAGCAGATTTAAAAATAAAAGCGAGTAGGATGAGTAGGAAGGAAGAACCATTCCTTTTAAAGTATCTGAAACACGAAGGGAAAGAGATTAGAAAGTTCCTAACCAGTAGGGACCTTCTAATCTTTGTTTTTTTCTTAATCGTGTCAACAGGCTTGTGGGCCCTACAGGCAATGAGAAAGGAATACGAGACTATCATACAGATACCTATCACATACGAAAAGGCTCCAGAAGGACTGGTACAGCAAGCCGAGCTTCCCCAACGCCTGCTAATAACCGTTACCGACGACGGAACTTCGCTGGTAAGATACCGCTGGATGCACAGCTACAATCCTATTGCCATCGACATCAGCGCTTACACCGACGGAACCTACAGCCTACCAACAGCAGAGTTTGAGAGCCAGATACAAAAACAGTTAAACCCATCGACCAAGATTCTGAGGATATCGCCCTCAAGCATAGACCTGGAATTTAAGGAACTGACCAAGAAAGAAGTTCCCGTTGTTTTTAACGGAACCGTTAGAATGGCACAGCAATACATCCAGCAAGGCGACCTGGAAATAAAACCGAGCCATATCACCATTTTCGGAATAAAATCGGTAATTGACTCGATAGACCATATAGAAACTGAATATGCGGAACTTACCGACATAAGTGGAACGCGAAACCAACGCGTAAAACTAATCGACGCTCCAAACGTTTCTTTCTCACAAGACAGCGTAAACTGCATACAGCACTCGGAACGCTACACCGAGAAGGTATTGGAAGTTCCTGTCAGGACAAAAAAAGCAAACAAGGGATTTAAAATAAGGACGTTCCCCGTTATGGTAAAAGTAAAATTCCACGTTGGGCTTAGCAACTACGACAAAGTAACAGCCGACAAGCTGACCGTGTTTGCAAACCCAGAAGACGCGGTCGGTTCGAGAATACCATTACGAATAACTGGAGCAGAAGACATGATAAACTCGGTAGAGATTATGCCTTCTTCGGTAGACTACGTAACAGAGAAAAATGATTAAACTTGGCATTACAGGCGGCATAGGCAGCGGCAAGAGCGTTATTTCAGCGCTTCTGCGCATAGCGGACGTACCCGTATACGACAGCGACAGTCGGGCAAAGGACCTGCAAACCTCTGACCAAGACTTACGACGACAATTGATTGAAGTGCTGGGAGCGGAATGCTATTTGGCTGACGGACAACTCAACAAACCCTTCATCGCCAACAAGATTTTCAACGACAAGCAACTACTCTCTGCGATAAATAACATCGTACACCCAGCAGTCTGGAAAGATTTTGAGCAATGGGCTGCACAACAAGCCGATAAAGGACACCAGATTGTGGGATTCGAATCGGCCATCTTGTTCCAATCGCATTTAAATGAGCGATTCGACTATATATGGACCGTTGAGGCGCCTACTGACGTCTGTATAGAACGCGCCTGCAAACGAGACAACAAACAACGCGAGCTAATTGAAGCCCGGATAAAGAACCAACAACCAGTCAACGGACTTGGTGACACCAGCATAAACAACGACGGCAGACACAGCCTTATCGAACAAGTGATGGACGGCATTGCCAAGCTCAGGCTCCAAGCACAATTGGATTTGTAGATTAAAGTTCCTGTAGCAGGAAACGCAAAAGCGTCGAGAAACACCATAAAAACAGGAGTGGCGGACAAGCAACTTGTCCGCCACTCCTGTTTTACATCACTACCCTATATATTAGGATTTCAGCAGTTCATCAGCAAAAGTTTTCCGCAGTCCGTCGGCATCCATACCCAGAATAGCATAGAGTTCATCTTGAGAACCGTGTTCAATAAAATGGTCTGGGATACCAATACGGTGGACAGGAATAGAGAGTCCCGCATCGGCCAGACACTCTAATACGGCAGAACCAAATCCACCTGCGAGAGCCCCTTCTTCAATTGTAACGATGCGTTTATAACGCTTGGCAACCGCCAGAACCAAATCAGAATCGAGAGGCTTGGCGAAAACCATATTGTAAACACCGATACCATCTTGCGAAACTGCATCCATCAGTTCCAAAGCCTTTAAAGCCACATTACCACGCGGTCCGAGAGACAACACAGCAACCTTGGCATCGGCACCGGCATCGTGAATACAGCACCCCTTACCAACAGGCAAAACATGCATAGGCAAATGCCAGTCAGCTACATAACCACGTCCACGCGGATAACGGATAATGAAAGGTCCCATATTTGGCTGGCTAGCGGTAAACATCAGGTTACGGAGTTCAATCTCGTTGAGAGGAGAAGCAACCGTAAGGTTAGGAACCGCACGGAAACAAGCCAAGTCGAACACCCCATGGTGAGTCGCGCCGTCGGCGCCAACAAGTCCGGCCCGGTCAAGACAAATAACCATATTGAGGTTTTGCAAGGCCACATCGTGAATTACATTGTCGTAAGCCCGCTGCATAAAGGAAGAATAAATGTTACAAAACGGCAGTTTACCCTCCTTCGCCAAACCCGCCGAGAAAGTAACGGCATGCCCTTCGGCAATACCGACATCGAACGTGCGGTTAGGCATTTCATTCATCATATAGGTCATAGAGCAACCCGTAGCCATAGCAGGAGTAACACCAACAATTTGGTCATTATCGCGCGCCAACTCCAAAAGAGTGTGTCCGAAAACATCTTGGAACAGCGGAGGCTGGTCGTTCTTAATTTCAGGAACAATACGTTTACCCGTATTCTTATCAAACCTACCAGGCGCATGCCATTCGGTAGCACACTCCTCAGCCGGTTTAAAGCCCTTACCTTTTTTTGTACGGATATGAATGATCTTCGGACCATTAAAGTCCTTAACATCTTGCAGAATCTTCACCAAATTCACCACATCGTGTCCATCAACAGGTCCGAAATAACGGACACTAAGTCCTTCGAAAAGGGTATGTTGGTTTGTGATAAACGCTTTAAGGGAATTGTTTCGCTGGGTATATTTTCCAAACTCGTCCTCCTTAATCCAACCCATTTTCCGGAACAGCCTGTAAACCTTGGTGCGGAACGAGTTGTAACGCTTAGAAGTGTTGATGCGGACCAAATAGTTACTAAGTCCACCGACCACATGGTCAATAGCCATATGGTTATCGTTGAGGATGATGGTAAGATTATTGCGGCAAGAAGACGCATTGTTCAAGCCCTCAAAAGCCAGACCACCAGTCATAGCGCCATCGCCAATAACAGCAACAGCCCGCTTGGCCGACTTGTCGAGCGTCTGTCCAACAGAAATACCCAAAGCGGCAGAGATAGAGTTAGACGCATGCCCCGCAATAAATGCATCGTATTCGCTCTCTTTCGGATTAGGGAAGCCACAAATGCCATGCAGTTTACGGTTTGTAGCGAACTTATTTCTCCGGCCCGTCAGAATTTTATGGGCATAGGCCTGATGCCCCACATCCCAAACAATGGAATCGTCGGGTGTATTGTACACATAGTGCAATGCAACTGTTAGTTCAACGACACCAAGACTAGCACCAAAATGTCCAGGATTAGCCGAGAGTTCATCAATAATGAACTGGCGCAGTTCAGCACATAATTGTGGAAGCTGGTCTATAGACAGTTTCTTGAGATCAGCAGGCGTATTTATTTGAGACAAAAGCGCCCCAACAGATTCGGTCATGTATTCAATTAAAATATAAATCCCACTAAGGGGGAATCGAACAAAAAACGTTTTTACGATGCCTGACAGTCCTAAAAAAAACGGGGAGCCAGTCACCAAGAATCCATATAGTACAAAGGTAACACTTTATTATTATTAAAGCAAGATTAGAACAATAGAGAGGAAGCCATAAAAAATGACTATATTTGAGAAGAAATCGCACAAAATAAGGATGAAGATAAGCGCACACATAGGAAAGGCCATAATAGGCTTGGGCACCGCACTGACAGCCACACTGAACGTACAGGCACAAGAGGGGAATGGCTATACGCCAGACACACAGCGGCTTGCGGCTCTTTTCGAGACCCTTAGAAACAGCGACAGCGACAGTTTGAGCAACGTTGTGAGCCAGCAAATAGGCCAAGAACTAGGACTGCTACTGCAAAATGACAGCACTTTTGACTACCGTTTCGAAGAACTGGCCAACATGGGCAAATGCTACAGCGACGACAAAGAACTTCGCATCTACACCTGGAACTATCCGTTAAGCGACAAGACATACGGCTACGGAGGCTTCCTTCAACTAAAGCCCAACAAAAAAAGAACCAAGCAGAAGGTCAAACCCATTCCATTGAAAATAAAAGGGAATTCGTACACACCAGGCACCGGTAGCCGTATTGGCACCGACAACTGGTACGGAGCCCTCTACTACAACGCAATAAAGGCCAAAAAAGACGGCAACGAGTATTACATTCTGCTCGGCTGGGGGGGCGGAGACGCCCTGACCGACTTTAAAGTGGCAGAGACCCTGAAGTTGTCTAAAAACGAGAAAACAGCCACATTCGGCAGTGTGTCGCCATTCAAAGGTGCGGGCAAAACCAGCAACCGCATTGTGCTGCAATACAACAACGAGGCCCGTGTGGCCTTGAACTACGACAAAGACAACAAACGGATAGTGATGGACCATTTGTCGCCATCGGAGCCCTTCTACAAAGGCTTGTACTCGTATTACGGACCCGACTTCACCTACGACGCCTACCAGTTCGACAAAAAGAGCAAGGGGCAGTGGATTCTGATAGAGAACATAGACGCAAAAAACAGCGAATAGCCAATCACATAATACAACAATGAAATCAATAAAGACAAAATTTATAGGCATTATGACAGCTTTGACAACAGCCGGATGCAGCAGCGTTTCGACAAACAACGACGCAACCACGTTTGACTACCACGTAGACCGGTTCTACGACCTACAGATACTACGCTACCAAGTGCCAGGGTTCGACACCCTGCCACTACAGCAGAAAAAACTGATTTACTATCTGACAGAAGCGGCCCTTCAGGGAAGAGACATCCTTTTTGACCAGAACTGCAAATACAACCTGGCCATCCGCGACGTTCTAGAAGCCATTTACCAACACTATCCGAAAGAGAAAGACGCCAAACAGTTTGAACAATTAGAAAACTACCTGAAACGTGTTTGGTTCTCGAACGGCATACATCACCATTACGGTATGGACAAATTCCTGCCTGAATTCAGCCAGACTTACTTTGAGACAGCAGTCCGGAGCATCGACAGCAAATACCTTCCACTCTACGCCTACAACAACAACGTAGACGAGTTATTGAAAGAGTTGGTTCCTGTCATGTTCGATCCGTCGGTTTGCGCAAAAAGGGTTAACCAGGCAAAAGGTGAAGACCTGATTGCCACATCGGCAAACAACTACTACGAAGGTGTCAGCCAAAAAGAGGTGGAGAAATTCTATGGTGCCCAGAAAGACCCTAAAGACGCCACCCCAATCAGCTATGGGTTGAACAGCAAACTGGTGAAAGAGGGCGGAAAACTGGTTGAAAAGACCTGGAAGATTGGCGGTATGTACTCGCCAGCCATCGAAAAAATTGTCTATTGGTTGAACAAAGCAATGGAAGTGACCGACAGCGAACCGCAGAAGCAGACCATTGCAAAACTCATCAGTTTCTACCAGACCGGAGACCTGAAAACATTTGACGACTACAGCATCACCTGGGTAAAGGACACCACCAACCACATCGACTTCTTGAACGGTTTTATTGAAACCTACGGTGACCCTCTGGGAATGAAGGCCAGCTGGGAAGCGATTGTGAACTATAAGAACCTGGAAGCAACCAAGCGAACAGAAATTCTTAGCGATAACGCACAGTGGTTTGAAGACCACTCGCCTGTTGACCAACGCTTCAAGAAATCGAAAGTCAAGGGTGTATCAGCAAAGGTGATCAATGTTGCCATTCTGGCGGGCGACTGCTACCCTGCCACCCCTATCGGCATCAACCTGCCCAACAGCAACTGGATAAGGCAAGAGCACGGTTCAAAAAGCGTGACAATAGAAAACATAACCAGCGCATACGACGAGGCAGCCAAAGGGAACGGATTTAAGGAAGAGTTCGTATACAGCCAGACAGAACGCGACCTTTTAGAAAAATATGGCTTTATAACAGACAACATCCATACCGACCTCCACGAATGTCTGGGCCATGGTTCCGGACAGTTGTTGCCAGGCGTGGACCAGGATGCCTTGAAAGCCTACGGAGCCACTATAGAGGAAGCCCGTGCCGACTTGTTCGGCCTCTACTACGAGGCAGATCCAAAATTGGTAGAGCTTGGCCTACTGCCTAACACAGAAGCCTACAAAGCCGAATACTACAGCTATATGAACAACGGACTGATGACCCAGCTAATGCGTATTGAAGATGGCAAAGATATAGAAGAAGCGCACATGCGCAACCGCCAACTCATAGCTCGTTGGATTTACGAGCACGGCAAAAAAGACAATGTGGTCGAGTTCGTCAACAAAGACGGGAAAACCTTTGTCCGCATCAACGATTATGAAAAGATGCGCACACTCGTCGGACAACTCTTGGCAGAGATTCAGCGAGTAAAGAGCGAGGGAGACTTCGAAGGAGCAAAGCATCTGGTAGAGGAATACGGCGTAAAGGTAGACCAAAAGCTACACAAAGAGGTGAAAGAACGCTATGCGAAACTCAACATAGCCCCTTATAAAGGTTTCGTAAACCCAGTATACGAAGCCGTCACCAACGACAAAGGCGAGATAACCGACATCAAGATACGCTATAACGAAGGCTACACCGAACAAATGCTCCGCTATAGCAAGGACTACCACACTTTGAAAGTAAAGAATTAAGAGTCCTGCACGAAAAACAATGTTAAACAGCATAAAAGGCTGGTTTTTACAGATTTATTTGTAAAAACCAGCCTTTTTACTTGTATTAATCAAATAAAATATGCTATATTGCAATAAGAAAAACACTGCTTAATTATTAACAATTTAAATCAGAAGAGCCATGGAAACTAAGAAAGCTTTTGATGCCGATTTGGAAAATGAAAAGTCGAGCATGTTCCTGATGGGACTACTAATCGCCCTATGCGCATCTTTCATTGTGTTGGAATGGTCGAATAAAGACGCAAAGCATTTTACCATTAAAGACATGATGCCAACTGCAATAATAGAAACCGACCCTGTTCCAATTATAATAAGTACGCCGCCACCGCCACCACCTGTTATAGAAGAACCCCAAATTACGGATCCTGTATTCAAAAAAGATGAAAAGGCCGATACAAAAACCACACCTATAACAGGAGAGTTGGACCCAACAAAAGAGACCCCCGACGCCTCTATACTGACAAAACCGATTGAAATAGTAAGAGAAACAGATCCAGATGACAACATCATCTGGGACTACAAAAAGGTAGACAAAACCGCAAAATACAACGGAAATCTGAGAGCTGATCTCTCAAAGAACCTCGTGTATCCGAAAGCAGCACTAGAAGCAGGTATCACAGGAACTGTATTAATAAGATTTACCGTCAATAAAGACGGCACAATTGAAGACATTACGGTTATACGCGAAATAGACCCGATTTTGTCCAGAGAAGCCGTCAGAGTGGTTAAATTACTAAACAATTGGGAACCAGCCGAGAAAGGAGGAAAGAAAGTACGTTCGGTCTTCCAGCTGCCCGTCAATTTTAGTTTAAACAGATAAACCCAGAGAAAAAAGGCTTGTGGAAACACAAGTCTTTTTTGTTTTGGAATCGGAATTTAAAACAGAGGAGACAAGCAAAAAAAGAAAGATAGTCCATAACAAAAGTGGAAAATAAATTCGTAATAATGAATTTTTGATTAAATTTGCGTAACTGATGTAAAAAACGAAAAACAAAAACATAATAAACAAATGGAGATCAAAAAATCGTACGAAGCCGATTTGGAAAACGAAAAATCGAACTTCATTCTGATGGGTCTTCTTATCGCAGTCTGTGCAGTGTTCATTGCATTTGAATGGAGCCAGCGCGATTTGAAACCTGTCACAAAAGACGAAGGCATCCAGATGGAGGAAATCGAGGAGGAAAGTGCTCCAATTACCGAGCAGAACACTCCACCGCCACCGCCACCACCAGCACCAGAAGTAATTCCTGAGCAGATGCCAACCGAATTCAAGAAAGATGAAAAGGCTGAAACTAAAAAGCTCGATTTAAATACTGAAGATACTGGTGCCGAAGTTAAAGACGCGAAGCCAATTCTTAACGATCCAATTCCGGTACAAGAAGAAGAGGATAACGATAACCAGATATACATCAAGGTTCAGAAAAAGGCTGAATACCCTGGTGGTATGAACGGTTTAAGAAGCTACCTCTCAAAGAACCTTGTATATCCAAAGGCTGCTCTTGAAACCGGAACACAGGGAACTGTTATCGTACAGTTCACAGTCGAAAAGAACGGTACAGTTACAGACGTTGAGGTTGTTCGTTCAATTGACCCAGCACTTGACAAGGAAGCTGTTCGAGTTGTTAAGATGATGAAGGGTTGGGCTCCTGCCCAGAACGGTACCAAGAACGTACGTTCTAAGTTCAAACTTCCTGTAGCATTCAAAATTGGCTAATAGCTGACCAAACAATAAAAAAGACTTGCGATACCGCAAGTCTTTTTTTTGACACCTGAAACAAATAAGAGACATGTTAGACCAACTGATAGCAACAGACAAGAGCCTGATGGTAACACTGAACCTGAGTGGCCAACATAACGCATTTGGCGATACCACCATGTGGCTGGCATCGCAGATGCTGATGTGGACACCTTTCTATCTGGCCCTGCTCTACGTTGTGGTAAAAGACAAAAAGAAGGAAAGCATAGCGTTAATACTTTGCGCAGCGCTAACCATATTGCTCTGCGACCAAATCACATCAGGACTACTGAAACCGCTTGTGGCACGCCCCAGACCGAGCCACGACCCCAGCATAATGGACAGCCTGAGCTACGTATGCGGATTCAGAGCCGGTCCATACGGATTTCCATCGAGCCACGCGTCGAACTGCTTCGGTTTGGCACTTCTGTTCGCCCTACTGTTGAAACACAAGGCGGCGACAGTCTGCTTGTTCACATGGGCGGCAATCTGTGCCTACTCGCGTATTTATCTGGGTGTCCACTATCCCCTCGACATTTTCGTCGGCACCATTATTGGATTAACCTGCGGATATGGTTGCTATAGGCTATATAGGTATGCCAGGGGTAAAGACTACATGGGAAGATTAAAGCCAGAAGGCGATTTTCAGCCACAGAGCGGCACAATCGTCGCCGTTTCAATACTCGTTACGCTTTTCTGCATACTATTCGTTGGAGGCCAAGCAATAAGCCTTACAGCGCACTAAATTCTGTACGCAAGGAACAAAGGTGAGACTCCAACACGTCTCACGCCAAAAGCAGGGATTTATTCCCTGCTTTTTGTTTTAGCAGCAATTCACACACAACCAGCCAAACCCTACTGCCTACAAAAAAACGCAACCACCAGCCTCGTATTGACGGAAGCAGGCGGTTGCAACACTATTAACTCAATTTATAATTCTGTTCAAGTCTTATTCGTGGAAGAAATAAGGAAGTCCGTCGTAGACATAATGTCTGACATAGCCCCACCAGTGGGTGAGACCAGGAGCCACCATAAAATAGAAATTACCCTTTGAGAAATCGGAAGTGTAAACAAAATTACTGCTTGGTTTCATCGCCTCAACCTGAGGGCCGATATTCGGATAGGCAATGTCATCGGAGCCAGTAGCAGCAAAAATAAAGTAATCGCGGATGGTAAGTTTAGAATCTGCAATAGCCTGGTCGATACGTCCAGCCTTATCTTGTGCCGAGTTGCCATACCAGAGGCCACCACTCAAAGGCATATAGTAAGCGCAGATATCGAGGCAGTTGAGGAACACATTCCAAGTCGACACCGCACCCATCGAGAAACCACCATAGGCCCTGTGGCGGCGCGAAGCCGCAATATCTTCAGCAGAAGTAGACTTCGCATAAGTAGAATACTTGCCCTCAACAAAAGGAATGACACTTGCACGGAATTCTTCATAAAAATTCTGCGCCTCGCTGTTATTACCATTGAAAGTAGGAGTCACTACAATCGTAGGCTCCAGTTCACCGTTCATAATCATATGGTCGAGAATGTGCTGCAAACCGACATCGTTACTGAAGATGGTACCCTCGTTCTCGCTACCACCATGCATCAAATAGAAGATGTTGTACTGTTTGTTCTCGTCATAACCATAAGGAAGGTAAACATATAGCGACTTGTTTCACCTTATACCATTGTAGTTCTCCTTTATAACCCTACCCTCTTGGGCACAACCCTGCAGATAATCGTTAGGTGCGGCATGGTACGACAACGAAGGGTTGTAGTTATAGGGTTCCACGTACACCTCTTCCTGAACAGGTTTGTGGAACACAACACTGTCGGGCACCCCCTCTTCCATCTGAAAAACAGTTTTTCCGTCCTTATATACATAGAATTGTGCATTAGCGCACACACCTGCTGCCACGAAAGCCACAGATAAAAATATCTTTTTCATAAAATTATTTCTTGATTAGTTTAACTACAGATTTACCCACAACAATAAAATACTGACCAGCCGTAAAACCAGCAACATTAAACTCAGCATCTGAAGTCCGTAAAACAAGCTGTCCGGCCGCAGTATACACACTGACGGTTTGTCCGTCTTCCAAGCCAGTAACAGACACCGACTCGGTAGCAGGATTAGGGAAAACCCGGACCAAAGGATTGGCCGGAAGAGACGCAGCAGAAGACAGTTCGCCCTCTACAAAAACAAACTTGTCGGTATTCGCA
>ODAI011462479.1_pt1 | contig 26856 bp, 29 predicted proteins | sample 1539321 | NCBI WGS metagenome assembly ODAI01 (sample SAMN02144231, study PRJEB22623) | gut metagenome | biome: sheep rumen | host: Ovis aries | place: New Zealand
CCTCATTTTCATTTACATTAATAAAGACTGCGGCAGTTCAGAGAATGGTCCAGAAAAATATAAAAAAAGGAAATTTTTCAGTTTCTTTTTATGATCCGCATGATCCCCATCCCTCTGGCATCCGGTCCGGTATGGGTCATTATGCTGCAGGAAAGCGGAACATAGAACACGGGATATTCCGGGAACGCCTCCTTTACGCTGTCAAACCATTTGTCGGCATCCTTCTTGTGGATACAGCTTGTGGCGACCCCTATCAGTATCTCGTTAGGTGAAAGGTCCTTAAACCGGGTAGCCAGATTAAGCCTCATGGCATCAATCATCTTTTCCTCACACTTTTTAATGCTTCTGGCTATCGTGACCGGCTCAAATTTATCGCCGGTGGTCTTAAGGATAGGCTTTACACTAAGGATATTGCTCACAAGCGCAGCCGCGGCAGAGCTGGCCCTTCCTGTTTTCATGAAATATTCCAGTGTGTCCACCGCCAGATAAATAATGTAATCTGATGCGTGTCTTTCAAGTATGTCCTTTATCTCCGCACCGCTCTTCCCCTTATCCGCAAGGTACCTGGCATCAAGCACAGAGCTTCTTAAGGAGATTGAAATACGCCTGTTGTCAACAACTATCACCTTTCCGTCATAATCGTCGGCAAAGCCAAGAGCAGAACTGCAGGAGCTTGACAGTCCGCTGGACATAGGGATATATACGATCTCATCATAGCCCATGGAGAGTATCCTGTCCCACTCATCGGTCATGTCCATGGGTGCCGGCAGCGAGGTGGACACATCATGCTTGTCAAGCAGGGCCTTTAAGTACTCATCAACGCTCAGGTTCTGGTCCTCATAGTAGTCCTTCCCGTCGATCACGACAGGCATCGCTATACAGAAAATACCCAGAGACTCCGCCTCTGCCTTGGATATCCCGCTGTTCGTATCCGTCATTATTGCAGTTTTCATATCAGTCTGTCCTTTTCTTTCCCCAGAAAAACAAAGCAACGGTTCCCGGCCCGGTATGACTTCCTATCGTGGTGCCGATGGAATTCTGAAGGACCTCTCCGTCTATATAGGGGAAGGTCTCCCTTATAAGCGCGGCAAGCTCATCAGAATCGTGTCTGCAGGCCGAATCATTTATAAAGACCTTTCCGTCATAGTTAAGACCCTTGTCGGCATTCTCCTTCATCCTCTCAAGGGTTTCCGCGATAACCTTCTTCTTTGTGCGTATCTTATATCTCGGTATCAGCTTTCCCTGATAGTCCACATTAAGGAGCGGACATATGTTCAGCAGGTTGCCGAAGTATCCCGAAACCTTTGAAACCCTTCCGCCTCTTATGAAAAAGGTTAGATCTGTAGTGAAGAACCAGTGGTGAAGCTCAAGCTTATGGTTCTCCGCCCATGCCGCAAGCTCTCCTGCCGTCATCCCCTCATCCCGCTTTGCCGCAAGAGTATCCATCAAAAGGCCGTAGCCGCCGCTTGCCGCAAGGGAATCTACGACATAAAGCTTCCTGTCCGGATATCTCTCTGAAAGTATGTCCTTCGCCACATTGGCGGAGTTAAGGGTACCGGATATTCCGCTTGAAAGCGTCAGATGGATAACATCCTTCCCGGCCTTCAGGAATTTCTCGAAATACCTTTCATACTCACCGGCACTCACCTGAGAGGTCCTCGTGGAAGCCCCCTCGCTCATCCTTCTGTAAAAGGTATCATAGCTCATGGACCGCCCCATGTCGTCAAGGTACTCCTGTCCGTCAAGCTCATAGTGAAAGGGAATATATTCGATCTCTTTTTTTCTGAGATATTCCTCCGTAAGATCTACTGTCGAGCAGCAGCTTAAAATATAGTCACCCATTTTCTCCTCTGTTTCCTCATCTCCCGGTAATGATCTGAGCGATCCTCCGGTAATCCGCTCCCGAGGGTATCTCAAAGCTTCCTGCCCCCACAAAACGGTCTATCCTTCTCGATATGAGATATTCATCGAATTTCTCCGCGCTGTCCACCACGCCGGCTCTTTCAAGCTGTTTTGCGGCCTCTGAGGAATCGCTGCCGCTTCTTATGGTTATCCTTGCGTCCTTTGAAGTCGCAAAGACATCAGCCTTTTCTTCCGTCCCCGAAGCCGCGGGCAATGCCTCCGATCCCGGGTTTTCATCGACGCTGCCGGTCTCCTGTTTTGTTTCCTCCGGTAATGGAGACGGGATGGCCGGAGCCTCCTCAGCAGTATCAAGAGTTCCGGAAACATTCAGCTCGTGTACTGATTCTCCGTTTACGCCTTCCTCTGCCTCCCCGGGTACGGTCTCGTCCTCCCCGGATACGGGCTCGTTCTCCTCTGCCTGTGCTTCGTAAGCGGGATCGTTTCCTGGCTCCTCAGCGGGGGTATCCTCACTTTCCTCCGAAAGATCAATATTATCAGGCTTTTCGGTATCGGCCTCATCCTCCTTTGCCACTCCTGTCACCGAAGGATTTATCAGGGTCTTTCCCTCCTCCACCATGCCAAGCCCGGCTGCCCTTGCCTTGATCTCCGCATCCGTCAGAGTCTCTTTTCTGTTTCCGAGTGTATAGCCCATGAGAAGAGCCGTGACCATGATACCCAGCCCCAGTCCTCTCAGATACAGTCTTAAACCCATATCATGCCTCATTTCTGCGCCGGCGCATCACCTATTTGAAAAGGTCGATGACCAGCTTGACCTCGCCGACTCCCAGGTTCAGCTCCTTTGCGATCTCTACGGTCGACTTTCCCTGCTCATGCAGCTCGATGATCTTCTGATTATTGTTCCTGCTTCCGCCAAAGCCCTTCATAAAGCTGCTGCTCTGCTTCTTGGGAACCTCAGGAGCAGGCTTCGGATCGTCGTCCTTTATAGTGTCTATCATTCCCGTTTCGGCATCATAGCCGATATCGTTCCCCTGAGGTACGTCCCTTAAGACCTCCCCCGGATCAGTAAGAGATATCGAGGAAGCCTCCACGGATTTAAAGCTGTCCGTATTCAGGGTGTTGAAAACGGGCTTTATGTCCGCTTCCCTCTGCTTTGCCTTCAGCATGTCTATCGCCGTCAGAGGCCTGTCCACCCTGGGAGGGATATACGGAGTATACGGTACCGTCTCATCGGCAGGCGGCATATCATTTGCTTCCGCTGCACCGGGATAAGGCTCGTAAACGCTCTGAGCGGCCTGTTTTACCTCTTCAAGCTTTCTGTTTGAGTAATCGTCCAGATTCTTCCTGAACTCCTCCGTACTGTACCTGGCGGCACTTGAAAAATCCTCCGCCTCCCTTACCGTGGCCTCAACCTTCCTGACAGAGTTGGATACATCGGCCTGCTTGTCGGAGAGCATGTCATACAGGAACATGACCTCCTTATGGTTCTTGTCTATCTCCTCCATTATCATGTTGGAGTAATCATTGACAGCCATTATCTTTTCATTGGATATCTTTTCAAGGGACCGTTCAGCCTTCTCCATGGCATATTCCACAGTCTCATCAGTTGCATCGTTTACCTTGAGCTTCATATTGTCAAGCTCCCGGTCCATAAGCTGCCTTATCCTCTGCTGCTCAGCCTCGGTATCGATCCCCTGATCATTCCGGGACTTATCCTTAATGAAAAAGCTTGCGACAAAAATAATCACTCCCGTACAAAGGAGTGCTATTTCCATTGGTGTCATATCCAAAATCTCCTTACAATCTTCATCATGAGAACCACAACACAGACCTGCGCCGGATCAGGGCCGTCAGCGAACGTCAGTATAAAGCCTTTATCCTTATATCCGCGCCCTCTTTCACAAACCTCGAATGCTGGGCAGGAGTCTTCAGCTCCTTCGTTGCGTTTAAGATCGTTATAACAGTCCCCGCGTAGGCCTCTCCCGATACCTTGACCACAGCGCTGTTCTCTCCCGCGGCCTTAAGCTTTTCCTGACAGGCCTCGCGTACCTTCTCTTCCTTTTCAAGAGCGCCGGAAAGAGCCTTATATTTGGCACTCAGCTGCTTCATCTGGTTAAGCTGGTCCTCAGAGAGCTTTTCACCCTTCTTAAGCCTCTGGCTGTAGGCCGCCAGGACCGGCTCTATCTGATCAACAGCCTTTTTTAACCTGGATATATCCCCATCAAGAGTATGGAGCTTTTTCTTCAGCTCCGGATCGGACCCTGCCTCGATATGGGTCTCAACGCCCATTTCGGAGCCGATGGACTTGGCTTCTATGCTTTTTGCGGCATGGACCCGTCCGCCCGTGATATTTCCCTTCTTACCGTTTACCTCAATATCTGTCTTTGCAACGACCTCGCTGTTTATAATGGCCTCCGCATGCACAAAGCCACCGGCGGTGACCCTTGCGTTCTCAAAGAACTTGGCAATGATGTTCCTGCCTGCCTTAAGCTCTCCCTTTCCCATGCCGTTCATGCCGCGGCCTATGACGATATCCTCTCCCGCCTCGATATAGGAGCCTTCTACAACGCCCTGTACCTCTACGGTGCCCGAGGCCTTTACCGAAAAGCCGCTTCCGACGCTGCCCTTTACACGGACATCTCCTTTATAATCTATATTTCCCGTGGCGGTCCCGACATCCTCAACATCGTAGACATCCTTAACGAATACCGTGTCCTCCACCAGGGTGACGTTTCCGTTTACAAGAGACCTAAGCTCCAGTCCGTCCTCGCTTATCTCAGTACTGTTGCCCGACTTGAAGGAGGGGGTATAAACATCCCTCGGCTTTACGCTCTTTCCATAGATATCGGTGCCGTCTTCCCCGTATACGGGAGGAATGAGCCTTGCAAGGACCTGGCCCTCGGTACAGGGATTCAGAACGTTCAGGTTCCTGAAATCCACCGTTCCGTCCGGATTAAGAGCAGGCTTCGTATCGGGCTTGGTGTTGAACAGATATTCGATCGACCCGTTCACACCCTGCTTAACCTCCTCACCCTGCGCAACCAGAAGGGTCCTGCAGTAATCCCTGTTTGCTATATAGGACGCGATGGTATCGGTCATAACGCCGAACACTATGCCCTTTACTTTGAGATCGTTTATTATCTCGGCCTCAGTAAGCTCGTTTCCACCCTCGGAAGGTGCATAGAACCTTGCATACGCCTTCATGAGATCATCCGAGACCGTAAGCTCCATCGCCTCCCCCTCGGGATAGCCCTTTGAGGTGTCCAGCTTAGCGACCTTCATCTCATCCTTCGCGCTGTCTATGGTCGATTTAAGCTTTACGACATCCACAGGATAGTTTCTTGCGGAAAGATACTCCTTAAGCTCATTAACGTCTACCGCTTCACCGTCTTTTTCGGGAGGGAATATCTCCACAAATCTGCCCGAGCCTGTAAGCCTTATCCTGAAATACCCGTTCTTTCCCATTCTCTCCTCCTGAGACGGTCCTGTAAAGCCCTCTCTTTCACATAGAGCCCGCAATGATACCCATGTAAGGTCCCATTTTCCCCTTCATCTTATTAAGAGCCTTAGTGTGCAGCTGTGATACCCTGGATTCCGATACCTCCAGGATATTGCTGATCTCCTTAAGTGTGAGATCCTCGTAATAATACAGCTGGATGACCCTCTGTTCCTTTTCGGTAAGCAATAAAAGTGCCTCCCCCAGGACCTTTTTCAGCTCCTCCTTCTCTACGGCCTCCTCCGGAAGCTCATATCTGAAGGTCATTCCGTGGTCATCTATTATGTTTACATCCCCGCCTCCCTGTTCAATGAACTCATCCAGAGAAACAAGGTTGGTGACCTTCATCTGAGACTGCCAGCTGTCGTACTCATCCACGCTTATCCCAAGCTTACCGGCTATCTCTTCATCGGTCGCACCTCTTCCGGTGTTTGCCTCTATATCCTTAATGGCGGCCGAAATATCCCTCTGCCTCTTGCGCACGGTCCTGGGTATCCAGTCCATTTTTCTGATCTGGTCTAGGATCGAGCCTCTTATCCTGAGGCTTGCGTAGGTCTCAAACTTTACGTCCTTTGCGGGGTCAAATTTGTCTATGGCATCTATAAGCCCGAAAATACCATAGCTCACGAGATCGTCATATTCCACGTTGTAACCGAGGTACATGGCAAGACGACCCGCGACGACCTTAACGAGGGGAGCATATTCCAGTATTATTTTTTCCCTTAGCTCCTGTGAAGGATTAGCAGCGTAATCGCTCCACAGCTTCTGTCTCATGGAATCGTCCATTTAAGCTCCAATACAGTATCAGCCTGTTTCCGGTCAGGGCTCTGCCTCGGTCTTTTCAAAAACCCCGGTATCAGAGTCTGACGCTTCACCCTCCTGATCTGAGTCATCGGCCTCACCGGAATCCTTCTCTATGACTTCTCCATCCTGCTCCTCTTCCTCGGGAGGAGGAACAAATCTGTTTAAAACAGCGCTAACGATCAGGCCTAAAATTAAAAATACAACAAGTGAAATGAACAGAGCAACTAACATTTCACTTAATGTATAATTATTGATATATGTAACGACTGAAGTGACCAAAGCCCCGAGGAGCATGACCGTAAGCGGTACTTTTCTGGTATTCATATACGCGTATTGTCTTTAAGGCGGGCTGCTTCCTTATATTGTCTTCTGACCTCTCCCGACTGCCTTTATAAGAAAGTCGCCGGTGGCCGGGTCAAACTCCACCGTGCGCCCGTAGCTGTCACCTGTATCCTGGGCCAGGATAGGTATCTTAAGCGCCCCGAGAGCCTTTTTTACCGCTTCAACATTTCTGTCTCCCACGGACATCATCTCATTCTTGCTGTTGAAGGCAAACATCTTTGCTCCGCCGGCTATCTTGGCGACCATCCTGCTTCTGCCGGCACCGTTTTTCACCATAATATCCACAAGCTCCTTCACTCCGGTATCCGCAAACTTCGCCTTTACCGAATTACTTGCGATCTGAGTACTGTCCGGGAGCATTATATGTGCAAGACCTCCTACCTTGGTCTGCGGATCCCTGATGGCGATACCCACACATGAACCAAGCCCCAGAGTAGTGATCTTATCCGGAGCCTTGCACAGCTTTAAGTCCGCCATACCAACTTTAATCATCTGTCCCATTTATTTACATCCCTAATGAAGTGAGTATTTTTTCATATGCCTCCAGTGTCGGGACCAGGATAAAATATCCGTTAAGATCCAGATCATCCGAAAACTTTGTATCTATAAGAAGCATCTTGTCGCCCAGCTCCGCGAACTCTATTGCGGGGAATGACATGATGGAATTAAGCATATCCACGCACAGTGCGGGAGGAGTGGGAACTATCTTTAAGTTCGTCAGTGTTGAAAGGCTGTTAAGATAGGCGCCGGCAATGATATTTCCGAATTCCATAAGGACCGACTGCTCCATCTCGTTAAAGGGAGGCTCTCCCTCCGGCTTGTCCTCGACCGGCATTCCTCCCATGGCAATGGAGATAAGCTTTTTTGCAGCCTCAAGCTCCACAAGGAACATAATGCTTCCCTCGATGTCACCCTCTATGAGAAGATCTATTCCTGCCATTATCTGATCCTCTCCGCCCATGGCATCGCCTATCTCGTGGAAGGCAAGCAGCTCAGCCTTTGGCACCTTCATATCTATCCTCATGCTGAGCATCTGCGACAATGCGGTCGTGGCATTCCCTGCCCCAATATTTCCAAGTTCCTTAAGGACATCGAAGAAAGAATCATCCATATTGTTCAAGTCAATTTTTGCCATTTATCCACCTCTTTCTTTTCTGCGCCGGTCCGCTTACGGACCGTGCGCTTAGGAACGAACTTCAGTTCGTTCCGATCGGTTCGATTTATCGAACCGATCATTTCCTTTCCGCACCGGCCTGTTTACAGGCTTATTCGACATTTGCGCAGCAAATATCGAATTGGTCCGTGTGCTTAGGTGCGAACTTTAGTTCGCGCCGATCCGGTCACTTACACAGCATCCTCCGCCAGTACGGCGTTCAGATCCAGCAGCGAAATAAGTCTGTTGTCAAATTTACCGATACCGCTTAAGAAGGTGACCTGTGTCTTTTTGGAGTTCTTATTGGCCGATTCTATGCTGTTCGTGGGAAGGGTAACGACCTCCTTTACCGAATCGACTATGATCCCTACCGGGGCATTGTTCTCAAGCTTTATGATCACTATCCTGCTCTCATCGGTAAGGTCGATCACGGGAAGATCCGCCTTCTTTCTCAGGCTCATTACCGGTACAACCTCACCTCTCAAATTTATGACTCCCTCAAAATAATGCTGAACATCCGGGACTCTGGTGATCTTGGTCATGCGGATTATATTATCAACATACTTTATATCGATCCCGTATTGCTCTCCTCCTATGGAAATAACTATAAACTGTATCGTTTCCACCGTTGTTTCGGTGTTAAGAGCCAATGAAGTATCCATATCATTCTCCTTTCTCTGCGCCGGTCCGTCTACAGGCTTATTCGACATTTGCGCAGCAAATATCGAATTGGTCCGTGCGCTTAGGAACGAACTTCAGTTCGTTCCGATCATTTCCTTTTAAATAAGAATATTTGCATCAAGTATAAGCGCAACCTCGCCGTCGCCGAGAATGGTGGCACCGGATATCACACGACTTGAGCAGTTTATATATTTACCAAGAGATTTGATGACCACCTCCTGCTGCCCGATCAGGTCATCCACCACAAGGCCCGCAAGCTGATCACCCTTCTTGACCACGACAACGATCATATCCTCTCTGGTATCCGAGCCTTCCTCTTCCTCGATCCCCAGGACCGGTCTCAGCCTGATTATCGGGATAACATTCTCTCTGAGGGTAATGACCTCCTTGGCCTCCACATACTTGACATCAGACTTATTGACGCTTTCAATGGTATCAATGGAGCCGAGGGCTATGGCATATTTTTCATCGCTTACGACCACCATCAGAGCCTGGATGATAGCAAGTGTCAGGGGCAGTCTCACAGAGAAGGTAGTCCCCTCTCCCAGCTTTGTCTTTACCGTAACGTCTCCGCCAAGAGCCTCGATCTTTGATTTTACGACATCCAGTCCGACGCCTCGTCCGGAAACATCGGTGACAACCTTGGCCGTTGAGAAGCTGGGCTGGAAGAGCATGTCGATGACTTCCTTATCGGAAAGCAGCGCAGCCTGCTCCGGCGTAACGGTCCCTCTCTCGATAGCCTTCTGTCTTACCGCCTCAACATCGATTCCGTTACCGTCATCCCTTACTTCTATATGAACGTTATTGCCTTCCTGATATGCATCTAAGAAGATGGAGCCCGCTTCAGGCTTTCCTCTCTGCAGACGGATCTCAGCAGTCTCAAGACCGTGGTCCGCCGAATTACGAAGGAGATGCATCAGGGGATCGCCGAGCTCATCTACGACCGTTCTGTCAAGCTCTGTATCCTCACCTGACATATACAGGTTCATCTTCTTGTTCAGCTTCTTTGAAAGATCCCTTACCATCTTGGGGAATCTGTTTACGACCGTTTCGATCGGAACCATTCGAACCTTCATGATGGACTCGTGAAGGTTGGTGGTGACATTTTCAAGATATCCGATCTGCTCATTAAGAGCCGAGTTGTTGGTATTGTCCCCGGAAGCAACGGAAACGATACTGTTCTTTGCGATGATAAGCTCGCTGACAAGATTCATCAGCACATCGAGCTTCTCTATATCTACCCTTACGGTACGGTTCACTACGGGCTTTCCGGCACCGGGCTTCTTGGCCTGCTGCTGGTTTGCGCCCGCGGCAGGCGCGGGAGAAGCTGCCGCAACAGCGGGCTTTGTCTCCTCGATGCTCTTTTCGTCCTCTTCCTTATCCTCCTTTGACTCCGCCTTCTTTTCCTCTTCCTTTCCGCCTTCGCTGTCTCTGTTAAGGAAGCTGTTTATGTCAAGCTTTTCGCCCGTGACCTTTTCTATCTCGGAAACGCTGAGTACCGCCTCCTCGACCTTGTCAAAGTCCTCGCCGGAGGTGACTATCATGCAGAAATCAAAGTCAAACTTCTCATCCTCTATATCCTGGGATGAAGGCAGTGATTCTATCACCTCTCCCAGATCCTCTATCGCCTTAAATACAAGGAATGCCCTGGCGGCCTTTAATACACAGGAGTCCTGAATCGTAACGGTGCAGCCGAATACATTCAGTCCCTTCTCGTCAGCCTCCCTGACGGCATTTATCTGCTCCTCGTTAAGCTTTATCTCTTCCCATTTTTTATCGCCGCCCTCTTCGGACTTCTCCTCGCCCTGAGATTTTTCCGCGGGAGCGTCCTCCTTTGCGGGTGCCTTGCCTAAGCCCTCGTCAAGAATAGTCTGCAGCTCCTTGATGATAGCGGCATTATCGTTCGTACCCTCGTCAGAGGTCGCCTGGATAGTGTCCTTATACTCCTCCAGAGCGTCGAGTGTCTGGAACAGTACGTCAATGAGCCTTGAGGTGACCTTCATGTTCCCTGCTCTGATCTCGGTGAACACATTCTCCATATCATGGGTAAGATTCTGCATCCTCTTATAGCCCATGGTCCCGGCCATGCCCTTTAAGGAGTGAGCCGCCCTGAAGATCTCATTTATCGTATCCTCGTTCTCGGGCTCATTCTCAAGGATCATGAGCTGGTCGCTCAGGTTCTGCAAGTGCTCGGCTGTTTCGTCAAGAAAGATTTCCAAATACTGGTTAACATCCATGCTAGTAAACCCCCACGTTCTTAATAATATGATCTGCGATCGAATCCAGAGGAACAACCTCGTTTACCACACCGGCAAGAGCTACAGACTTGGGCATCCCGTAAACGGTGCTGGTCTCTTCATCCTGTGCGATCACCCGGACGTTCTTCTTTTTCTTAAGGTTCAAAATACCGGCGGTGCCGTCACTGCCCATGCCGGTCAGTACTACACAGACTATCTCATCGAATCTGGACGTGGCAAGCGACTCATACATATAGTTCGCGCAGGGCTTGACCCCTTCCCTGGTAGGCTCGTCCGAATACCTTATAACGTAGGTATCCCCGCCCTTGTGATCGGCATTCATGTGAAGGCCTCCCTGAGCTATATAGACATGACCCACCTTAAGCACCTCTCCGTCAACGGCCTCGGTGACCGGGATCTCTCCCAGCGATGAGAGCCTTTCGGCAAGAGATTTAGTAAAGCCCTTCGGCATATGCTGTACAAGGAGCACCGGAGCCTTTAAATTCTTCGGAAGCTTCGGTATGACAGCCTGAAGCGCTCTGGGTCCGCCGGTAGAGCTTGCGATAGCGACTATTTTCTTACCCATCCTTGAAGGTATGTCGTGGACCAGCCTTGAAACATCCTCCCTCTTCCCGACCTTTCCGTCAGTTATATCCGAAAGGTGTTTTCTTGCCTCCGTGGCCATCTTTACGGCAGAGGTGGACTGTGCGGACAGCCGGTCCGCCCCCGATTGCCTGGTGTGGATATTAACATCGAACCTTTGGGTAAAGGTGGATGCCCTTCCGGAGGTATAACGCCCGGCCGTCTGCATATGCGAGGAACGTGCCTGAGTGACAGCATAGAGCGTATTAAGGAAATGAGTCTTAAAATCCGCATGCCTGGCGTTTGCCACATTCTCGGGCTTTTTGATGAAATCCACCGCCCCCAGGTCAAGGGCTTCGATGGTCTCTCTGGCGCCCTCGCCTGTAGTGGTGCTTGCCATCAGCACATTGGCATAGACCTTGCTCTTCTGCATCTCCCTGAGCATATCCAGACCGGTCATCTTCGGCATGTATACATCAAGGACCACACCGTCATATTTGTGGGCGGTAAGGAGCTTGAAGCCCTCCGCCCCATCCTTAGCCATATCAACGACTTCGAATCGATCGTCGGAATTGATTATATCACATAATACCCTTCTCATGAGTGCAGAGTCGTCGATTATCAATATTTTTTTCTTCATTCCTGCTTATCCCTTTTCCCTACGTCTGATTTTTCTTTCTTCCTCGAATATATATCTTATGATGCTTTCCCTGTCATCCTTAGGAATCCGGATGAACTGCATCCTGTGCTCGTATGCTCCCGGATTGTTCTTTAAGGGCTGTGAAAACAGTACCCTTCCGTGAAGGGTATATTCATTGATCTTCCCGCTCACGAAAAGCTTGAACTTAAACAGCACCTCAGATCCCACAGGATACTGCGTCCTGGAGATAAACCTCGCTCCTCCTCCGGAAATATCCACCATCACACCGTTGTCAAAGGTAATATCCGTATCTATTATCTCGACCTCCTCGGTAGACAGCATATCCACCTCGTCGGCGACCTTGCTTGCCTTCATCTCAAGGACGGTATTGAGCCTGTAGTATTCCCTTCTCTGATATTTTGACAGATCGGTCACAAGCTCCATGAGAAGCGAAAAAACATTGCCGTTCTTATTTCTTTCGAGAACCTTCGCAATACACTGATAAAGACCGTTTTTTGTGTAAAAGCACAGGTTATACTCGGCATCTACCGGAAGCAGGATGACCTTTCCCTGCTCCATCGGCATCGCTATCCTTATCTGATCCTCCGATACGATATCATAGACCATTGTCCTGTACTGTCTCTTCTCGGAATCCTTTCCGGCTCTCACTATGCTCTCGATGTCTACCTTATCGCCTTCCTTTATATACTTAGAAAGCATCGGCTCTGCCTTAGCCTTTTTAAATGCCATAAAAACCCCCGTCTAAGCCTGATCCCTTTGCAACAGTTTACACTCAGGCGAACTGCTGCATACACTTCCGTACTACGAAAATTTCCTGCCTCTCACCATATTTGCAAAAAAGCCTGCCATCCCGTGTCTGGTATATGAACCCGCCTGCTCCTTTCCTGTCAGTGTCTGGGCAAGCACCTCAAAGGCAAGGGATGATCTTGCCCTGGGATTTTCTATCGATATCGGGGTCTGCTGCATTACCGCCTTCATAAGCTGCGGATCCTCCGGAACATAGCCCAGATACTGAAGAGGGAGCCTTAAGTATCTGCTCACCACAGCATTCAGCTTGCCGAAGATCTGGCGCCCCTCCTCCTCCCCGGACACCTTGTTGGCAACGACCTTAATCTGAGTCATCTCCTTATTGTACCTCGGATGACGGTTTAAGGCCTTTAGCAGGGAATAGGAATCCGTAAGTGAGGTCGGCTCCGGAGTCATAACAAGGAGCACCTCGCCGCTTGCCACAAGGAATTCAAGGACCGCGTCGGATATTCCCGCCCCCGTATCGATAATGATAACATCTGCTATTGAATCAAGCTCCGCAAGATTCTGCACCAGATAATTTATATAGTCCCTCCCAAGATTGGAAAGACCCGCTATCCCTGAGCCTCCGGAAATAAAACCTATCTCCATCGGCCCCATGGTTATTATCTCACGGATGTTCTTTCCCTGATAGATAAGATCAGAAAGATTATGCCTGGGAACAGCCCCGAACATTACCTCTATATTTGCCAAACCGAAATCCGCATCAAATATTATCACCCTGTGTCCAAGCTTTTTCAGCTGTACCGCCAGATTTATCGAAACATTCGACTTTCCTACGCCGCCCTTCCCGCTGGTAACGGTGATCACTCTTGCCACAGGCCTGGGCTGCTCGCCTCTTTTGATTATATTCCTCAACTGTTGTGCCTGGTCCATTTCATCTGCCCCCTAACAGTTGCTTCACAGTAGTCTGCGGTGAAAACGGCTCTATATCATCCGGGACGCTCTGTCCGCAGGTTATATAGGACATATCCGCCCCCGTATGCTTCCTGATATTGAACAGGTTTCCGCAGGATACGGTCTCATCCAGCTTTGTGAATATAAGCTTATAGCCTGTAAACTCTGAATAGGCATCCGTAATGCTTATAAGATCCCTGTATTTTGTGGTTGCCGACAGGACAAGATAAATGTCCTTCTCGGTCTCTTCATCGACGCAGCCTATGAACTGACTGACGCTCCTCTTAAGCTCCTCATTATGATGGGAATGGCCCGCGGTATCCACAAGGATATAATCAAGCTTCTTAAAATCCCTTAAGGCAGTCTCCATTTCCTCCACAGTATATATCACCCTGAAGGGCACCTCAAGAATGCCCGCATAGGTCCGAAGCTGCTCGGCCGCGCCCACCCTGTAGGTATCCGCCGTAAGAAGAGCTATCTTCTTTTTGTCGTTCACGGTCAGGATCGAAGCGATCTTGGCTATCGTCGTGGTCTTTCCGACACCGGTAGGCCCGATAAAGAAGATGACCTTCACTCCCGCGGCCGCGGGGTAGATGGTCTTTGGCTGTCCGAACTGTAAGATCATCTTCTGATAGACGTTCGCAAGGAGGAAATCTATAGAAGCATCGCTGTCGGCCACCTTCTTTACCTCCTCTATCATTTCATCCGCGTATTGCTCGCCCACCTCGTTTTCAAGCAGAGTGTTCCTTATAAGCTCAAGCACAGGGCTTAGAGCGCCGGCATCGTCGGGGCGATCAGCGCTTTCCTCCCTGGAGAGCTGCTTTTCTATAAAGGACTGCAGGCTGTCGAGCTTTTCCTCCAAAAGCCTGTCATTGCCGCCGATCCTTTCCTTTTCAGGCTCCCGCTCCTCAGGCTCCTTTATTATGTTCGGGTTGTCATAAAGGGGCTTCTTCCTCGGAGGCTGTACGGTCTTAGGCCTGAATACGGGCTTTTCCTGCTCCTCCTCAAGGGCGACGGTCACCTCCACCATGGATCTCCTGAAGATGCTCAGAAAGCCCTTTTTCCTGGCATTCCTGACATTCATTATGACGACGCCGTTTCCAAGCTCCTTCTTTGCGAGAGAAACAGCCTCATCCTCGGTTTTTCCCTGGAATTTCTTTATTATCATTAAAATATCCCGCTTCCGTTCAGGCAGCCACCATTCCTACAGACTGGAGATTTATATCGCTGTCCACTTCGTTATATGATACGACTATCAGATCCTTGAAATAATCCTCCGTAAGCCTCTTAAAGTACATCCTTACTATCGGCGAGGTGATGATTATCGGATTCTTGCCCAGGTTCTCAAGCTTTGCGATCTCATTCTCCACCGACTTCATTATCGCCCTTATCCTTTCGGGATCAAGGGTAAGATAGGCTCCCTGCTCTGTCTGCTTTACACTGGCCATTATCTCCTGCTCGATCTTAGGGTCAAGGGTAACCACGCTGGTCACATCCCCTGCCGGGAAGAATTTCGCGGAGATGGCCCGCTTAAGCGCCTGACGGACATATTCCGTAAGAACATCCGTGTCCCTGGTGGTGACCGCATGATCGGCCAGCGTCTCGAATATAGTAATCAGATCTCTTATGGAAATGCTCTCCTTAAGCAGATTCTGCAATACCTTCTGTATCTCTCCTATGCCAAGGAGCTTTGGCGTGAGCTCATCAACAACGGTAGGATTGCTCTCCCTGACATTATTGATAAGGTTCTGTACATCCTGACGCGACAGCAGCTCCGCTATATGCTGCCTGACTATCTCCGTCAGATGGGTGGCGATGATGCTGGGAGGATCGACGACGGTGTAGCCCAAGCTCTCCGCCCGCTCCCTCTGCGATTCCGTTATCCATATGGCAGGCAGATGGAAGGAAGGCTCAAAGGTGGGAATACCTGAGATCTCCTCCTCGACAAATCCCGGATTCATGGCCATATAGTGATCGAAAAGTATCTCTCCCTCGCTCACCTGAATGCCCTTTATCTTGATTATATACTGGTTGGGATTCAGCTGTATGTTATCCCTCAGCCTTATGATGGGAACCACCGTACCAAGCTCCAGAGCAATCTGTCTTCTGATCATTACCACTCTGTCAAGCAGATCTCCTCCCTGGTTCACATCGGCAAGAGGAATGATTCCGTAGCCGAATTCCAGCTCTATCGGATCAACCTGTAAGAGCGCGGTGACATTCTCCGGCTTTCTGACCTCCTCGGCCTCGGTCTCGGTTTCATCCACCTTCTCCTCGACCCCTGCCTCTTCAACAAGTCCCGACATATATCTTCCGGCGATGATGAAGATAAAGCCTATGGCAAGAAAGATCACCGCATTTAGGGGGGTGGCTATCCCAAGGAAGCAGAGCACCGTCCCGACAAAATAAAGCGCCTTCGGAAGCCCGAATATCTGCCTTACTATGGCGCCTCCAAGCTCCTCCTTCATGCTGCCCTTTGTGATAAGGATACCTGTCGAAAGAGCTATGAGAAGCGAGGGTATCTGGCTTATCAGCCCGTCTCCTATGGTAAGGATCGAATACTTCTGAACGGCCTCGCCTATAGAGAGCCCCATATTGAGCATTCCGGTGGCAATACCGCCGATAACGTTTACAAAGGTGATTATGAGGCCCGCGGTGGAATCTCCCTTAACATACTTGGTGGCACCGTCCATGGCTCCGAAGAAGCTGGCCTCGTCCTGTATCTTGTCCCTTCTTCTCTTGGCCTCCGCATCGTCTATGGCGCCGGTATTAAGGTCTGCGTCAATGGCCATCTGCTTACCGGGCATCGCGTCCAGGGTGAATCTTGCGGATACCTCCGCAATACGCTCGGTACCCTTGTTGATAACCATGAACTGAACGATGAGAAGGATGATATATATGATGATCCCGATAACAAGATCTCCGCCGCCGACGAAATTTCCGAAGGTATTCACCACGTTCCCGGCGTCTCCCTTTGTGAGGATAAGACGGGTAGAGGAAACGTTCAGTGATATACGAAACATCGTGGAAAACAGAAGGATCGTCGGGAAGTTGCTCATATCCAGTACTTCCTTGCAGAACATGGCATTGAAAAGAATCGCGAACGAAATACCCATGTCTACCGTAAGGCAGACATCAAGGAGAGTTTCATTCATTGGGATGATCAGGAAAATAAAAGCACAGAGAAGATACAGTGCTATTCCCAGATCAGCCTTCCCGATTTTCATTCCTGCTACGTTCATTCGGTACCCTCAGCGTTTTACATACGTTCACAGTCTTCGGAGCATCATGATTATGTGATCGTACGTCTTCCACAATGCGAGGATAGAATTTGCTCCCGCAAATTCATTATTGACAAAAAGATCTCTCGTTATTTCCGGATTCAGGCGTTTTAGTCCGGTCGAGATGTTTTTGTCCCTCTGAGCTTTATAAACGTTCACAGATATAATGGCATTGCAGCTGTGAGCGTTTATAAAGCTCAGAGTCTACGCACTCTTCCTGTTGTAGATCACGGCAAGGATGTCGGCTACGGTCTGATAGAGCTCCGGCGGGATGGCCGCACCCAGCTCGACATTATAGTAGAGCATCCTGGCAAGAGGCTTGTTCTCAACTATGTCTATATTATTGGCCGCTGCCTCCTCCTTTATCCTTGCCGCAAGGATATCCTCACCCTTGGCGACCACATAAGGGGCCGGCATGACCTCAGGTTCATATTTAAGCGCCACCGCAAAATGTGTGGGGTTTGTGATAACTACATCAGCCTTGGGAACAGCCTGCATCATACGCCTTCTGGAGGCCTCCATCATCCTCTGCTTCTGCTTCCCCTTGATCTGGGGATCTCCCTCGGCATTCTTCATCTCATCCTTGATCTCCTGCTTTGTCATCTTGATGTCCTCGTTGAACTTATGCTTCTGATAAGCATAGTCGGCAAAGCCCAGGACGAGATATATGGCGCTTACCTTGATCCCCATATCTATCACCACTGTTCCGAAGAACTGTATCCCCTGCATGACAGGCATATCATAGAGCAGGAATATGGTGGCAAGCTGATCCTTTATCGTTGAATATACAACGCCTCCTATGATGACCAGCTTCAGAAGAGATTTTAAAAGATCAAACAGCTTCTCCTTGGAGAATATCCTCTTAAACCCGCTTATGGGATTGAGCTTGCTCAGCTTCGGTTTAAGAGGCTTGGTGGTAGGCTTCCATTTTACCTGTATAAGATCCATAATGAAATTGGCGACAAAGGCCACTATCAGGAACGGCGCAAGGTAAATAAGCACATTTAAGAGCACCGACATATAGAGCTTTCTGACAAAGAGCTTTGGGATCTCACCTCCCGTAAAGGTGGAAATGTCCGCCATCTGCCCGTATACCGAGGTGAAGGTCTCAATAAAGTGTATTCCCAGGGTCCCGCAGTAGATCCTCATCGCTACGAACATGAGAAGAAGGCTTACCGCGGTATTGATCTCCTTGCTCTTTGCAACGTTACCCTCTTTTCGGGTATCCGTCTTCTTTTTTTCGGTAGGCGCTTCGGTTTTTTCGCCGCCGGGACCTTCCTTTGCAAAGAACTGAAGATCAAGCTCAAAAAGCTCTGTATTAAATATAAATCCTCCGTACTCCTCTCTCATCCTCTGTCCCCCGGTATCAGGTATGGGCCGCTCTTTAAGCTTTCATCCGACCCGCCGGTCAGGTATGAAGCATCTTACCTTAAGGCCCTTCCGCCAAAGGTCAGGACCCGCCCATGATCTCGGTGAAGGTCGTCATCATCAGACGCATTTCACGGAATATGTAATCGGCCATATTGGGGAGGGTGGATACTGTGATAAACAGGATCGCAAAGCCGGCAAATATCTTTATCTGAACACCCACCGAAAACATATTGATCTGCGGCGCGGACTTGGCAAGTATCCCGAGCACGACATTTACGAGCATGATAGCGACCACAACCGGAAGACACAGCCTGAAGGCAATATTCATATAATCCCTCAGGAAAATGATGATGGAAAGAGTGATGTCCTCCGAATCAAATACCGCGCCTCCCAAGGGTATCAGCCTGTAGGTCTCTGCCATCGCGCGGATGAAATAATGGTGCATGCCGCTGATTATCATCATAAGGCTGACGATATACTGGTACATGATCCCCGTAAAGCCGGTCATCTGCCTGGTGGCGGGATCCATAACCTGCACCATTGACAGCCCTATCTCCATATCCGCAAGCTTTCCGGCAAAATGGACCGTGGATTCAATGAGATTTGCCCCGATTCCCAGAATGAGCCCGGTCATTGCCTCAAGAAGCACCAAAGCCGCATAGCCGTACACCGTATTATAAGAAAGCGGCGTATGTACCGGCATTACCGCATAGATGATCATGGCCATGAAGATCGAAAAGCCCGCCTTGAATCTTCTTGGTACATTATTGATCGAAAAGAAGGGCGCTGTGACCACAAAGGACGCCATTCTTACAACGATCAGGAGAAAAATCTCCATATCCTCAAAGGAAAAGGAATAATCAAACATCAGGCCCTACCTGCCATCATTTGACATATATCGCAAAATTGCCCCACAGTTCTTCCATAAACCCCGTGATATTATTCGCTATCCACTGGCCTAGCAGCATGATTATCAGAAATATTCCTATAAACTTGGGAACAAAGGTCAGGGTCTGCTCCTGGATCGAGGTCACGGTCTGAAATATACTCACAATAAGCCCGATTACCAGGGATATGAGCAGCATCGGGGCGGAGCAGAGTACTATGATATAAAAGGTCTGCCGTGTTATGTCAACTACTGTTTCGACAGTCATAGCCTTCCTCCTAATAATAGAACGTTTTAACAAGATTAACTATAACAAGGTTCCAGCCATCCGCCAGTACAAAAAGCAGGATCTTGAAGGGCATCGAGATGGTCGTCGGCGGAAGCATCATCATACCCATCGACATAAGAGTCGAGGCCACCACCATATCTATCACTATGAACGGTATGTAGATCAGGAAGCCTATTATAAATGCGGTCCTCAGCTCACTTATCATAAAGGAGGGGACCAGGACCCTCGTGGGTATGTCCTCAACCCTGTCCACGGACTCTATCCCTTCTATGTCAAGGAACATACGCACATCCTTTTTCTGGGTCTGTCCGTACATAAACTCCCGCAGAGGCTTAAGCGCCGTTTCTATAAACTCCTCCTGCTCCATCTCCCCTGCCTCAAAGGGCTTTACGGCCGTTTCGTTTATCTCGGTGATGACCGGATTCATAATAAAAAAAGTCAGAAACAAAGACAAACCTACCAGCACCTGATTGGGCGGTGCAGTCTGCGTGCCTAGCGCCGTTCTGACAAAGTGTAATACGATCAGAATCCTCGAGAACGACGTCATCATAATGACGATGGTAGGTGCGAGAGAGATTAGGGTAAGCGTTATAAGAATACGCAGCGTCCCTGACAGATTCCCCTGTCCGTCCCTGTAAGTCACAGTCAGATCGTTGGAAACGTTAAGCTCCTTCAGATCCTCTGCATTCTCTGCTGATCCGGGTCTGTTTACCACTGTATTATTTTCGTTTATATCATCTTCATCGATAATGCCTATGTCATTATAAGCAGACTCTGCGGCAAAGGCTTCATAAGGCCCCGGCAGGAAAAGCAGCGCGATCATCAGTACGCAGAGCAAAGCCCTCCATCCGCCCCGGGCCGCCATACTACATTTTTCCATCCGATCCAATGCCCTCATCATTAAGCCTTTCCCCGGAGTTCTCAGCCGGGGATCCAACTGCATCAGCCCGCAGAGCCTTCGGGATCGAAGTCTCCCGTGAGCTTTCCCTGCTTCGTCCTAAGATCCTTCCGAAGCTTCCCGGAAGCTCTCCGTTTTTATCCGAAAGCTCAAGCTCACCCTCGCTGATCTCCGTGACAACACTGACCTCTTCCTTGCCGACCGCAAGCACAAAATATCTTTTGCCTATCCTCACCAGCTGAAGATACTTGTTATTCGCTATCCGAAAGCCCTCTATTGATTCAAAGCTGCCCGAAAAGGACTGCTTCTTCTGGTAATTTCCGATAAGCCTTGTTCCTAAAAGGGTTATGACGAGGACAAAGACAAAAGCAAGCAGCACAGTCACAAACTGAGCTACACTGTCTATCCGCGATGTCTGGGCAAGCAGCATGGCATTATCAGCCTATTACCTTTTTGACTGCTTCTATTACACGATCGGCCTGGAAGGGCTTAACGATGAAATCCTTTGCACCGGCCTGGATAGACTCGATAACCATGGCCTGCTGTCCCATTGCGGAGCACATGATGACCATAGCTCCGGGATCACCCTCCTTGATCTTCTTTAAGGCCTGTATCCCGTCCATTTCAGGCATTGTAATATCCATAAGAACCAGATCGGGTTTAAGCTCATTATACTTCTCAACTGCCTTGGCCCCGTTCTCTGCCTCACCGACAACATTATATCCGTTTTTCGTGAGAATATCCTTGATCATCATTCTCATGAAAGCTGCATCGTCGCTGATTAAAATATTTTTTGCCATTTTTTACTCTCCTGTCTTTTAAACCACATTGATAAACTCTGGTTTTTTTCTATCGTAAGAAGGACTTCCCTCCTACAACCTAATTAATGATCTCGGTGACCCTTACACCGAAATTCTCCTCGATGACGACTACCTCTCCTCTTGCCACCATCTTTCCGTTCACAAGGACATCCACCGGTTCACCGGCGATCCTGTCAAGCTCTATAATGGTTCCGGGTGCGAAATCCAGTATATCGCTTATCGACTTGTTTGTCCTTCCAAGCTCCACCGTAACCTCCAGAGGAACATCCTTTATCAGGGAAATGTTCTCCTGGCTCTGCATGGCGCTTACATCGTTTGAGAACGCCTGGAAGGAAGCCGGCTGTATATTCAGATTCGGCGCCTGCATGGGCTGTCCCATCATAGGCTGACCCATCATCGGCTGTCCCATCATGGGTTGCCCCATCATCGGCTGCCCCATCATGGGCTGGCCCATCATCGGTTGTCCCATCATGGGCTGCCCCATCATCGGCTGTCCCATACCCTGCTGCATGGACATATCCATCTGAGGCTGCATCATCGGCTCGGGAGCCGCTGCAGGGGCGGGCGCGGGTGCCGGAGGCGGTGCCGCGGCGGGCGCAGGCTCGGGCTCTGAAGAGCCTCCTCCCTGACTGTCCATGAAATAATGATACAGATCCTTCGCGAAATCCACCGGATAAAGCTGCATGATCTTGGAGTCGATAAGCTCGCCGATCTGCATCCTGAAGGTTATCTTTACAAAGGTTCCGTTAAGGAAGGAGGATACATCCCCGATATCGAGGTTCTCCAGCTCTACCCTTGTAGCCTCCGGCGGAGAGATATCTATCATTTTCCCGAGCATGGAGGAAAGTGAGGTGGCGCTTGAGCCCATCATCTGATTCATTGCCTCTGAAATGGCGCTCAGGTGCAGCTCTCCAAGCTCTCCCTCGGTATTGGTGCCGTCGCCGCCCATCATGAGGTCGGTTATGATCTTGACATCCTCTTCCCTGAGGACCATTATATTCGTCCCGTCAAGACCTACGGTATATCTGATCTTTACGAACACGCAGGGGCGCTCGTAATCCTCTACTATCTGATCCCAGGTGGCAAGCTCTACCACCGGTGTGGTAATATTGACCTTTTGATTTACGAGAGAATACAGAGTCGTGGCAGAGGTGCCCATGCTTATGTTGGCGACCTCTCCTACGGCATCCTTCTCGATATCGGTGAGAAGGCTTTCGTCGGGCTGATGACTGCCTCCGCCTGAGCCCGAGGCTGAAGCCGTATCCGGGGTATCTGAAGAAGCAGCGTCATCTCCGCCTTCCATCATGCCGTTAAGCAGGGCATTTATCTCGTCCTGAGACAGCATGCCATCCATCCGCTACCCCTCCTCTCGTAATACTGTAGTAACTCTTACCGCATAGCCGTCGCGGGATGTCCCCGGCAGGGACTTGAACTTCTTGATATTGCCCACATATACGTCCATTTCGGTATCGATCTTGGAATTAAGCTTGATTATATCCCCTACCTGCAGATTTACAAAATCATTCACGGTGATGGAGCTCTTTCCAAGCACTGCCTTAATAGGCATTGAGACCTTTTTGATTATGCTTTCGATGTTTTCATAATAAGTCTCGTCACTGTTCTCCTTCATTGACGCAAACCAGAACTTGGTGTTCAGCTTGTCCATCACATTCTCGAGCGTGAAATACGGAAGACATATGTTCATAAGCCCTTCGACATCACCGATCTTTATATTCAGAGTAACGATAGCTATCATCTCGGAGGGCGCGATTATCTGAGCAAACTGCGGATTGGTTTCTATTCTCTCAAGGATAGGCGTGACCTCAACGACGTTTATCCAAGGTTCCCTTAAAAGCTGAACGCAGACCACGAGGATCTTGTCTATGATCGTTCTTTCTATCTCGGAGAAGTCCCTTGTCTTCTCCATGGCATCGCCCTGTCCCCCAAGCATCCTGTCTATCATCGCAAAGCCGAGATTTGCAGCAAGCTCCAGAATGATATTGCCCCCCAGAGGCTGGAAATTAACTATTGCAAGCAGTGCGGGATTGGCAAGCGCGTTTGAAAACTCCATAAAGGTACAGGCCTCTGAGCTCATGACATTTACCTGTATATTCTTACGAAGATATACGGGAAGGTTCGTTGAGAGAAGCCGTCCGTAGTGCTCGAATATGATCTCCAGTGTCCTTAAATGCTCCTTGGAAAACTTTGCAGGCCGTTTGAAATCGTAATTTTTCGCGACTTTCTCGTCAGACTCTGCCAGATCATCCGCATCCAGTTCACCGGAGCTTAATGCAGCCAAAAGGCTGTCTATCTCATTTTGTGATAGTACATCTGCCATTTACACACACTTTACTGACACTTAAAGTCTCTGAAATATACCTCGTAAATAAACTTTGAATCAAACATTGTCTGAAGCGTCGTAAGAATGGCGTTCTCAAGCCCCTTCTGGTCAGCCAGGGCTTCCTCCTTGGTGTAGCCTCCGACAACATTCATTATCTCGCTTCGTATCTTGCTGACGTTTTCATCCAAAAGCGGCCTCATTTCGGCATAATCCTTAGCCGTCTTGTCAATGGAAAAGGAAACCGACAGCATGGCGTAATGATCCTGTCCGTCGCCGCTCGGCGCAAGGGCAATGACCATTTCATCCTCTATATTGTAGGTCTCGGTGTCCACAAGAGAAGGTCCGGTGCTGGGAATGAAGGCATTCGGATCAAGCTCCAGCTCAAGCACGGCGGAAATATCATTGATAAGCTTTGCCGTCTTCTTGTTTGCCGACATGGTGGAGACCATCATGACAGCGGTGAGGACCACATTCACCAGAGATAAGGCGCATATTATAACCAGAATAAGATTTCTTTTCATTATTACTACTACTTCCTTCCCTGATCAGTAGGTACTGAGCGTATGATATATCTTTATCTCAACTCTTCTGTTCTGGGCTCTTCCCTCAGGTGTGGAGTTATCCGCTATGGGAACATATTCGCCCCGGCCGGAATGCTTTACCATGGCCGGGTCAAGGCCCGCATTGTCTACGAGATATTCGAACACCGCAAGAGCCCTGGCGCTTGACAGCTCGTTATTGCTCTTATACTGGGCGGTGTTTATCGGGACGTTGTCCGTATGCCCCTCTATCTCTATTATGCTCTTTCCGTACTTCTTAAGGATCATGCCTATCTTGTCGAGCACAGGCTTTGAATCCTCCTTAAGCTGTGCCGAGCCCGAATCAAAAAGCAGGGCTCCGTTTAAGGTAAGGGATACATACTGTGAGGTAAAATCCACGTCCACCTGTGCGGCCAGGGATTCCTCCATGAGTATCTCTTCTATGATCTCGGAAAGGCTTTCGGATTCCTTGAGCTGCTCCTGCTCTATCTCCTTAAGGACGTCGTCCTTTGTTTCGGAGTCGGACTGCTTCCCCATCTGATACATATAATCGTCAAGCTCATTCAGCTGGCTTACGCCGTTGGAAACAAGGATACCGTCGCCGATGGACTTGGCGCCGCCGTTAAAGATGCTGTAGGCCTCCGTAAAGGAAGCTGCCAGCTGCTCAAACTTCTCCGCATCTACCGTAGACATGGCGAACAGCATAACGAAAAAGCAAAGCAGCAGATTCATCAGATCCGCAAAGGTCGCCTGCCACGCGGGCGCTCCCTTCGGCGGGTCGTCTTCCTTGCGCTTGGCCATTATTCCTCACCTCCCTCGTCCTTGCCTATTGCGCCTCTCGCGCTGGGAGCGAGGAAGGATTTAAGCTTCTCCTCGATGACTCTCGGGTTTTCCCCGGCCTGTATCGAAAGCAGGCCCTCTATTACTATCTCCTTGACCTGCATCTCTACCGCGTTTATGGCCTTAAGCTTTGTTGCGACGGGAGTACACAGCCAGTTTGCAAGAACCGAGCCGTAGAACGTCGTGATAAGGGCAACGGCCATGTTAGGGCCCAGAGAGGATACATCGTCCATATGATATAACATCATAACGAGACCTATCAGGGTACCGATCATACCCCAGGCAGGTCCCATTCCTCCAAGGTCTTCCCAGAAAGTGATGTTCTGTTTATGACGCCCTTCTATATTGATAAGCTCTGTCTCCATGATACCCCTCACCAGCTCGGGATCGGTACCGTCGACTATGAGCATTATTCCCTTCTGAAGGAAGGTGTCGTCAAGCTCTCCTGCGGCCTCCTCTAAAGACAGCAGACCCTCTTTACGGGCAACGTTGGATAAATCTATTATTTTTTGAATTATTGAGCCTGTATTTACGGAAGGGAGCTTAATGGTGATCAGAAAGCTCTTCAGCCCGTTTATGTAATCAGGTATCTCGTATCCGGCAAACATTGCCATGAAGGCTCCGCCGAAGGTGATCATGGCACTGGGCGCGTCCAGGAAATAGACGATACCTGCCATTCCATCCTGACCAAGGGCAACCGATACAAGCATGAATACAACACACAGCGCGAGACCGATTATGGTCGCAATATCCAATACTCCCACCTGCCTATCCGGGGATATCCCGAACCGTTACGGGTGCTCAAACACAGTATCTAAGCGCCGTCAGGTCCAAAAACTTCCCGCTTAAAAGATTTTACTAGATTTTTCACTTCTTGTCTACGTTCTTTTATAAGAATTTTTTTGCCGTTAGTCAGGGTAAGCACGGTATCCGGCGTCTCCTCCACCGTCTCGATAAGGTCCTCGTTTACGAGTATCTTTACATCATTCAGCTTGGTCACTTCTATCATATTCCGTACCGGATCCGTTTGCTTCGGGAATTGCCCCGGGGTTCTTTTTTATCCTTCTTATCTTCTCCTGTGCTTCCTTTACACTTTTACACCCGTCAAGTATAAGGTCTACCATATCAAGGATCGCATCAAACTGATGATCTGTCATAACTGCCCCTTCCATATTCTGACGCCTCCATTTCACTCATGAACGGAATTACCCATATTCGGATCATAATGTATACTCAATTACGTAAATAACTGCCAGTTATTAAAATGTATAACGAGTGAACGCAACGATACAGAGATTTGAAAACGGCACTCAATTGCGTTCACGAGTATAAACGAGTCGGATAAAGTCATTTACCGAAAATATATTTCCGGCTCCGGTACCGGTAACAGTTCCCCCTTCGGTGAACGCTGCCGGTAAGGCACATAAAGTATAAAATTTATAAAAGTATACAACATATTGCGGCAAAGTGCAAACCTGAGGTGAACCTCTATACGTGAACAGGGCCGCGAGGCGGCAGCCCCGCAGCCCGTCATATACTATGCTGCCATAAAGGAGCCGGGTCCTGTTCTCCCGTGATGATCGGAAATACTCATGCCCTGTACCCCTGAGCCTTTCCTGTCACCCCGTGCCGTCACCCTGTCCGTCTTATCTCTTAAGGTTGGTAAGCTCCTCAAGCATTGAGTCTGAGACCGTGATGATACGGCTGTTTGCCTGGAAACCTCTCTGGGTGGTTATCATGTCGGTAAACTCAGCCGAAAGGTCAACGTTTGACATCTCCAGAACACCTGCGGTGAGCTTTCCTACACCGTCCGAGGTAACGTCCATTCCGATGCCGTCAAAGTCACCGGAGTTCTGGGTGGTGGCGTAAAGGTTCTCACCTATCTTCTCAAGACCGGAGGGATTCTCAAACTGAGCTACCGCGATCTGCCCCAGTACCCTCTGGGTACCGTTATCATAGGAGGCGAAGATCTTTCCGCTCTGATCTACCGTAAGACCTGACATCTTACCTACCTTACGGCCCATGTAGTTGCCGTCGTAGTCACCGGGCTTGCCGGCAAGGGTCGAGGTC
>ODAI013999316.1_pt1 | contig 26856 bp, 30 predicted proteins | sample 1539321 | NCBI WGS metagenome assembly ODAI01 (sample SAMN02144231, study PRJEB22623) | gut metagenome | biome: sheep rumen | host: Ovis aries | place: New Zealand
GGCCTCTCTGTCTCGCGTGGAACCTGCCGCCTACCTCCTGCTCCCGTCAGAACAGGATACCGCTTTCACCCTTTTCATAAAAGCATATCATCTCGCTCAAAATGCTCCACCGGAGCATTTTGCCGGCTAACGCCGTCGCTCCCTAGGGCGGACATAGCGGCCCGGAGTGAATGAGCGGAGCGAGTGAGCGACGGGAAACGCCCCAATCACTCTATCTGCCCTACTTGCAAAAATCTCTGTTATCACCTAGAATTTAACTATGTTCACCTGGAAAAAATGCAAGTGCCCTACCTGTCGAAGGAGCGCGATTTCTGATTTTGACGCAGACTGGAATATCATTGAAAGCGATTACTGTCTGATGCACTCGGAAAACGCAGAAGAAATTACGAAAAAGATGCATCACTACATAAATCATTCGGATAAGATTATCGGGCTTAATGCGAGCGGAGTGGTCTTTTCCAATATTGATAATTTTAATCTGTCGGAAAAGCGTTTTTACGGCTGCAACTTTATGCAGTGTATTTTCCGCGGTCTGCATTCCAAGGGCTTCAGGAGCCGGATGAGTACTTTTGACTTTGCGGTATTCAGTGACTGCAACCTGCTTGAAAGCAACATGCAGTTTACTTCCTTTGCTGGGGCAAAATTCAGCCATGTGCTTTTTACGGGAAGCGATATGATTCAGGACAATTTTACGGGGCTGGAATCCTTTCAGTCTTCTTTTGATGACTCTGACCTCTACAATTCCCGCTTTATCAAGGCCAGGCTTATTGATACTTCCATCAGAAACTGCAACATCAAGAATACGGTATTCCGTGAGATTGAACAGCAGAACCTTTCTTTTAAGCTTTCCAACACGAATGAGGCGATTTTTGACGAAAGGGGAAGCGCACTTTTTACAGGCATGAAGGAACTGGACAATCCGGTGGGGGCTCTTATATGAAAATCTACTTTCACCTGAACATTGATACTTTTTCCAATACCTATGTCGTTGTTGACGAACATTCAAAATGCGCCGTCATCATAGATCCCGGTAAGCCTACAAACGAAGTCTTAAAGCAGATTGAAACGGACGGCTATACCCTTTGCGCTGCCCTTATTACACACAATCATGAAGACAACATCCGGGGGCTGACTACCCTCAGGCGCATTTATGACTTGCGGACCTATGCGGCAGATATTGACGTGGCATGTACGGCTGAAACAACAATTAAAGGCGAAGGCATACTGAAATTTGGCGGCATAACGGTAGAATATTTTTCCCTGCCCGGTCATACAGCGGATTCCATTGTCTACAAAATTGGAACCGTGCTCTTTACGGGAGATGTAATCAGTGCGGGAGAAATTGGAAGTACAAGCAGTTCTTATGCAAATGACTTGCTCTGCAACGGTATTCAGGCAAAGATTTTTACCCAGAGCGATGACACTGTGATTATGCCAAGCCGGGGCCCCATGACTTCTGTAAATGCAGAAAGAATGTACAATCTTGCCGCGGCCAGCCCTCAGATCCAGCAGAAAAACTTTTTCAGCGGCTTATAAGCCATACCCTTCCTGCGGCAAGATTCCAGCGGCCGCTCACATATTCTTCCAGAAGGGTTGCCGCAGATACAAAGCCCGCCGCTTCCGTGCTGATGATGTAGTCGGCAAGGTCTTTTGCGTAGACCTGAGAGTGGGAACGGGATGCCATGGCAACAAAATAGGGGCCCACTTCGCTCACAGGTTTTTGCAGCATGTAGGCCATGAATTCATTTTTCATCAGATAATCGTCATCTACATCATAGTTCAGGCTGGGCGTTACCTGAAAATAGCGGCGCAGGTAGGCAATCGTTTTTTCATCCAGCGTGTAATAAATAGAAGCAACTGTATTGCGGAATTCCTCATCGATAAAATAGAGACCGTGCCAGCCTTCATGGGCAACAAACTGATAGCGCAGGGCTCTGGAAGAGTTTTGGGAAATGGAGATGACGGCTCCCCTGCCCGCGCTTATTGACGAGTCAGCATTCTGGACGAGGATGCCGTTCTGCACAAGAATTTCGTAGAGAATCCTTTCCTTTTGATTGAGGGGAAAACGGGACTTGCGGGCAGTTTCAAAAAAATCCGCAAGAGATTCTGCGCGGTAGTCATGGGCATTGTAGCCGTGCTTGTCCTCTAAGAATTCATCATCAAGCAGCTGGCCCCTGTAGCCGGCTTTTTCCACAAAGAATGCAAGGCGGCGAAAAAAATCATCCTGAATTTTGTAGTCCAGTGTGTCAAAGAAAAGCACTCCGGGAAAGCGGTCCCATTCAAAAAGTTCATATTCGTTTCCCCGCCACTTATCCCGGCTCCATGCCATGATGAGTCCCGGGTCTGTGCGCAGGGGCTTAACGACATAGCGGCTGTCTTCTTTAAAAGCGAGCAGATTAGGGTCACTTGCACGGACAAGCAGGGCGGCAACTTTTACTTCATTTTCTTCGATAAATGCAGGCGCAAAAGGAGATTTGAGGGCGGCGCAGGGAATGGTTACGCTGTCACCGCTGGGACGGATAGTCAGACGCTCACCGCCAATTGTAAGCTTTACGGGAGCCTTGTCATGTTCCGGGTCTGTTGAGCGGAAAAATATGTCCAGCTGGGGAAGAAGAGTCTGGGCGGTCTGGCTTGCGTTGAGCACCATGGGTACGCCGGTAAAATCTGTCTTGAAATAGGGTTTTTCAATCTTGCCGCCATTGGGTGCAAAGGCAAAAACAGGTTCCTTTTTGCGGAAATCAAAGCCAATCTGAGCGGGAACCACTTTTGCGGCCGTTACCCTGCAGCTGGCGGGGCTTTTTATGTAGAATCCAGCAGGCAGAGGTGAATCCTTATTCAGGCAGAAGATGACAGAAAAGGAAAGTTTTGCAAACTGACTGAAATCAGCAGAAATCTGGGGACGGGATGCCCGGTTTGACTTGAGGCCGAATGAAGAAAAATCATCCTTGTACAAAAAACCTATACCGCTCAGTCCGCTGCCCTTTTGTTTTTTTACGGAAATGCTTATCTGCAGGGCGGCATCACTGTGGCTGGAAATGTAATCAGCAAATGCCTGAAGCTGGGCGGGTGTAAAGGAAAAACAGGTCATCCCCTCTGAAGAAAAAGATGTAAGTTCTTCTTCCGGAGCTCCGGGAACTTGCAGGGAAAAGGCGGCCGGACGGGAACAGGATGACATGAAGAAGATGGAGGCAATAATGAATACTTTTGCACCCAGAGACAGTAATGCAAAGAGATAAAAAGCAGTTTTTTTCAGGGACATTTTTTGCATCTCCATACGATTTTCTTTTTCCTATGCTACCATTTTTTTGACGATTACGCTATAGTTTTACTAATGAAGAAAAGCTGGTCAGAAACAGTGATTATTCCTCACCCAAATGAACAGAAAAAACTCTCTGATTTGCAGAAAATCATACTGAACACAATACAAAAAGAAATCAGACAGAGAGAAGAAAATATGGCTCCGGCAGAGGACAGGGAAATCTGGGCTCCCTCTTTTCCCCTTTATGTAAACGGCTTTTCAGAAAATGAAGAAAACAGTAAAAATCTGGCTGAATGGAAACGAGAGATACAAGGCTGCAGGCTGACGAATTTAAGACTCGAAAAAGACAGGATTTTTCTGGAATCAGACATTAAAGGAAAAGGTAAAAATTTTTCCGGCCTTTTGCAACTTGCCTGCCGCATAGAGGGAAATGAAAAAACAGATATCAATAAGGATATTTTTGAAAAAGCCCAGACCTTTTTTCCCCTCCTTCTGCCTGTATTCCGTCTGGCAGTTGTAGACTTTACAGAAGAAGACTGTCACAGGGAATGGACGGTAAGGGATTCTGTCTGGATTAAAAAAGCATAATACGCGGAGTAAAAGGGGCAAGATATGAAAAAGCTTTCAGAAATCTTCAAAATAGAAAAACCAGCCATCACAAAACAAAACCTCACAAATCCAATGAGTTTTAAGCAGTGGGAAAGCTACTTTGAAGCTGTAAGAAATGAAAGGGTGCTGAGTCTTTCCAAGGCCCTGTCTGACGTTATGGCGAACGTGCCCGAAAGCAGAAAACTGATTATTCTGGCAGATATTGTCGGCTTTTCCCAGGACAGTACCCGCGAGCAGGTAAGAAAGATTTATCTTTTCCAGCGCTATCTGGGGATGCAGGTGATGAACAGCAAAATGTCTTTTCAAAAAAGGGTTCAGGTGTCCCACTTTGTGCCCACCGGAGACGGCTGCTACATCATTGCCGACAACTGCAAGCCCGAAATTGCCCTGAATTTTCTTGTGAGCCTTATCAGCGGTTTTAAAAGCATTCAGACAGGTGACGAAAAACCTATGGCCTTGCGGGCTTCCGCACTGATTGGCAGCTGTGTTCCCATTCTGGATATGGCCCGCCACAAAAATTACATCGGTGAAGGTATGAACGAAGCCGCCCGCATTTTAAGTGGCGGGCAGAAAAGTCTGGAAGAAGAATTTTTACGGAAAAATCCGGATAAAAGCGAAGCCGATGCAAAAGCCTTTTCCGAGGACTCCCTCTATCTGGGGCTTTCCCTGGCAGAAGGCATTGAATCCTATGCTGATGCCTGCCAGGAAGTCGTCCGCTATGAGGGCGTGGCAGACAAGCATGGAAAAAGAAGGGATATCGTGATACTCCGCGGAGTACAGTAATCCTGATTTTTTTTATTTCATTACTTCGTTACCGCGCTGCATTGCGGTAAGGCCTGTTTTTACCAGTTCGATGATGCCGTAAGGCTCAAGCAGGCGGATCAGGCTGGCAATCTTATCTTCACTTCCGGTTGCCTCTACGATGACTGATTCCTGAGAAACGTCTACGATGTGGGCACGGAAAATATCACAGGTTTCTATGATGACGGCGCGGTCTGTGCCTTTTGCCTTTACCTTAATCAGTGCCATTTCGCGGCGGCAGGATTCTGCTGAGTGGAAATGTGCAATGGAAATAACTTCCACAAGTTTTGCAAGCTGCTTGCGAATCTGGTCAAGTGTGTATTCATCACCATCTACCACAATCGTCATGCGGGACTGACCGGGATTATGTGTTTCACAAACAGTCAGACTGTCGATATTGAATCCACGGCGGCTGAAGAGACCTGAAACGCGGCTCAAAACACCGGCATGGTTTTCTACTAACACTGAAAGAACATATTTAGACATATCATACTCCTCTGTATACGCCAAGCAGGCGCACATCTTCTGCTTTTGCTTTGAGTGCGTTCAGTACTTTGCGTACATATTTTTCCTTATCTTTAACACTTTCGTCAAGTACGGCATCCGCATAGAACCAGTAGCGCCAGGGTTTTCCCGCAATGGGGCGGCTTTCCAGACGGCTCAGGTTCAGGTGGGCTTCCTGGAAAATTCCCAGACATTCATACAAGGCGCCGGGCTCGTTATTAGTGCTGAACATGAAGGACGCCATGTTTGGTGAAGAACCTTCGCCCAGCTGCTGACGGAAAGCCTGTTCTGCCGCATCTCCTGTCAGATGATTGGGAGCGATAATTACAAAGCGAGTGTAATTGCGGGGATCATCTTCAATTCCCTCTTTGAGGACTTCCAGTTTGTAGAGTTTGGCATTTACGGCGCTTGCAATGGCAGCATTTTCCGGAGATGCTTTTTCGCTCACCAGTTTTGCAGCCGTTGCCGTAGAGACTGCTTCAATCTGGATCCAGTCCTTGTGGTCAAAGAGATAATTATGACACTGGCTCAAAGCCTGGGGATGAGAGTAGACCGTTTTAATCGTGTCCAGAGTCGCTCCCTTGCAGGCCAGAAGGGAATGCTGAATGCGCAGGGTGATGGAGCCAACGATAGAGACATCTTCAAAAGATGTAAGGTTATCGTAATTCTGATAGACCGAACCTGCCAGACTGTTTTCAATAGGAACCATGCCATAATCTGCACGGCCGTCTACAACAGCCTGAAAAAGTTCACGGAAAGAATCCACCGGCTCGGCCTTTACACTGCCGTCAAAATAGCGGTCAATAGCCTGTTCTGCATAGGCACCTTTTTTGCCGCTGAAAGCACAAAGGATTTTTTCTTTTTTTGTACCGTTTGTTTTTTCTACGGTAATAGCCTTGGGAGATTTTTTTGCCGCCCGGATATGGGCAACGGATTTTCCAACTACAGGGGCAAGAGCTTCAATATCCCGCATAAGTTTGTCAAACTGCTCAGGGTAAAGAGCCTGGGCCGCATCGCTCAAAGCCTTTTCCGGGTGACAGTGCACTTCTACGATGATACCGTCTGCACCACTTGCAATGGCAGCCAGTCCCATAGGCGGAATTTTATCACGAATGCCGACTGCATGGCTGGGGTCTACGATAATGGGAAGGTGTGTCATACTCCGCAGAATAGGAATGGCACTCAGGTCCAGCGTATTGCGGGTTGCCTTTTCATAGGTTCGGATTCCGCGTTCACACAAAATCACTTTGTCTGTACCTGAAGACAAAAGATATTCTGCCGCCATCAGGAGTTCTTCAATCGTAGCAGAAAGACCGCGCTTTAAAATAACAGGCTTACCCAGAGCACCCAGTTTTTTGAGCAGCTCAAAGTTCTGCATATTGCGGGCGCCAACCTGATAGACATCTACATAATCCTGCATCACAGGAATGTTTTCTGCCGCAACAATTTCAGTCACAACGGGAAGACCATAGCGTTCGCCTGCTTCCTTTAAGTATTTAAGTCCTTCTTCTCCAAGCCCCTGAAATGAATAGGGAGAAGTACGGGGTTTATATGCGCCACCACGAAGCATGACTGCCCCGCTCTTTGCAACCGCCGCCGCTGCATCCATCATCTGCTGACGGCTTTCTACCGCACAGGGACCGGCAATCGAAACAACACGGCTGCCGCCTACACGGATAATCTGCCCCCAGTTATTGGGCACTTCAACAATTGTATTTTCCGGCTTAAACTCGCGGCTTGCCATCTTGTAGGGCTTGGAAATTGGAATAACGTTTGCTACACCCGGAAGGACTTCTACCTCGCGGATATCCATGGCAAGTTTTCCAACCGCCGCTAAAATAGTGCTTTCTTCGCCCTTAACTTCATTCAGCTTGAACTTATTTTTAGTAAGGACGCTTTTTATGGTATCTTTTTCGCTTTCTGTAATGTCGTTTTTAAGTACGATAATCATGGCGAAGAGTATAGCAGATTTCCGGACTTATTTCTATAGCAGGACTTGAGTTATCCTCAGTTTTCACTTTCAGGCAGGCTAAGCCTTTGCACTTGTATTTCAAAATCATGGCGGGCCGTAAGGGAAAGAGCATAGCCGTCAAAAAGCATCCAGCGGGAAAACCACTCTTTTCCATTGTAGATGTGACTGGAGCCGGGTGCGTCTGGAAACACAGTGAATGATGAAGGCTCAAGTTCAAAACCAAGACCCGTCGCCTTCATCACACTTTCCTTGAGTGTCCAGAGAATATGAAAGCGCTCCAGAGGCTTTTCTTTCATCCAGACTTCTTCTTCCGGCAAAAAGACTGAATCAGCCACAGAAAGATTTTCAGGGTCAATGCGCTCAATATCAATGCCCACATCATCCTTATCAGAAGCAAGGACAACAAGATTTCCGCTGTGAGAAAGATTAAAATGAAGGCTGGATGCAGGGTCTTTTACAAGGGGCTTTCCCCAGTCAGAAAGTGTGATATCATCTTCCCTAAGCCCTAGGACAGTATAAAGCAGATATACCGCTCCCAGGCTCAAAAGGGAATCCCGGGCATGCAGGAATTTCTTTGATTCTGCATAGCGGCGGGGAAAGTATGTCTTAAAAAAATCTTCCGGAAGAGAGGCTGTATCTTCTGCCGTTATATAATGAACGACCATGCGCCCTGTCAGGAACTAACGCTCCGGATTAAAGCTCACCGTACGCAGAATGTCACCAAAGACACCGGCTGCAGTAACTCCGGCACCCGCACCGTAACCACGGACTGTCAGCGGAATCGGTGTATAGCGGGCAGTTTCAAAGACAAAGGCATTTTCGCCGCCACGGACGCCGTAAAGAGGATCATCTGCGCCAACTTCCAGCATACCAACGCTCACCTTGCCGTCACGGATGGATGCACCCATGCGGAGTACCTTACCCTGCTTTTTGAGTTCAGCCATCTTTTTGTCAAAGTAGTCGTCCACCTGGGGAAGACGCTTAAGGAATTCTTCCGTTGTACCTTCAATATCAAAGCCTTCCGGGAAGATTGAGTTCATCTTGATGTCAGAGAGCTCAATGTTCATACCGGCTTCACGGGCAATAATCAGAGCCTTGCGGGCAACATCAGTTCCCTTCAGATCATCACGGGGGTCCGGCTCTGTATAGCGCAGTTCTTTTGCCTCAAGAACAGCCTCACTGAACTTTTTGCCTTCGTCCAGTTTTCCAAAGATGTAGGAAAGGGAACCAGACATAATGCCGTTAAAGCCAGTCAGAGTGTCGCCGCTCTTAAAGAGATTCTGCAGCGTATCAATAATAGGAAGTCCGGCACCAACATTTGTTTCGTAGAGGAAGCGGCGGTTTGCCTTGTTAGCCACCTGGCGAAGCTTGTGGTAGAATTCCATGCTCATGGAGTTTGCACGCTTGTTAGGTGTTGCAATGTGCATACCGGCAGCAAGGATATCCAGATAGCGCTCGGGAAGGTCATAGCTTGCCGTACAGTCAACAAAAATCGGATTTAAAGGTTTATTTTCTTTTACAAACTGCAGGATTTCGTCCACATTTGCTTTCTTCGTTGCCTTCTTTGAATCTTCACGCCAGTTAGAAAGGTCAAGACCGTTTCCGTCCAGCAGCATGCCGTCCAGCGTAGAAATTGCCAGTACCTTTACATCCACATTCTGTGCGCGGAGTTTCTGCTGCTGGTCACGAATCTGGTCAAGCAGTGCGCCGCCAATAGTTCCGGCACCAAAGGCAAAAACTTCAACCGGCTGGGCAGTATTGAAGAAGAAGATATGAGCGGCCTTAACAGCAAGGTCACCCCACTCTCCCCTCACGACAGCAGAAATTGAGCGTTCGCTGGAGCCCTGGGCAATAGCCAGAATGTTGATGTCACGGCTTGCAAGGGCGTCAAAGAATTTGCCTGCAACACCACGATTTTTCTTCATGCCGTCACCGACAATGGAAACAATGGCACAATTTTCTTTTACTTCGATGGGATTGATTACACCGTCACGGATTTCAAGGTCAAATTCTGCAGAAAGGACATCCTTTACCAGCACAGCCTGGCTTGCACGCACACAGAAAGTAATCGTGTATTCAGAAGAAGACTGGGTAATAAGCAGGAGGGAAACACCTGCGCGGCTTACGGCAGCAAAAATCCGGCTTGCCGTTCCCGTCCGTCCCTTCATGCCGCTTCCGCTTACGCTTACCATCGCAACATTCTTGAGGCTGGAAATACCGCGGACTGCATTGGGAGTCTTTTCATTATCTACATACGGACCTTTTCCGATTCTTGTACCGCGGGCAGAAGGATTATGGCTGTTCAGACTCCAGGCTTCAATTCCTTTGGCAGCAAGAGGAGCCAGTGTCTTAGGATGCAGAACCTTGCTTCCGAAGAATGAAAGTTCCATCGCTTCTTCATACGTCATGTCCTGAACCAGAATTGCATCAGGAACAATGCGGGGATCTGCAGTGTAAATTCCGTCTACATCCGTCCAGAATTCAACCTTTTTTGCACCAAGACCTGCGCCAATGATAGCCGCACTAAAATCAGAACCATTGCGACCCAAAAGTCCCATAACATCCTTGTCTTCCGTATGAGCCCGCCATGAGCAGACAAAACCGGGGAAGAGAAGAATCTGCGGCTGATTGCTTTCTGCACCATCGCGATATGGACCTAGAGCCTCGCTTGTGCGTGTATAATCCGGTTCCCCTTCTTTCTGGTCGCCAGTGGTATAAATGAATTTGCGGCTGTCCAAAAGGAGTACCCGCTGTTTTTTTGCAATAAGAACAGCATTTACGATAGGAACACAGCAGAGTTCACCCATACCCATAATGCGGCAATGAATGGAAACAGGACACTCACCAAAAGTTGCCACACCGTTCAGCAGTTTTTCAAGTTCTTCAAAATTAGATTCGATTTTTTTGAGCACGTCTGCAGCAATAAAATCCTTTACATTTGCATGCAGTTCATCACAGATTTCTTCGTGAGTTTTACGGATTGCTTCCACATAGTCTGCAGGCTTTCCTGTTCCCGCAACACAACCGTCAATCGCCGCCTGAAGAGCATTTGACACGCCTGCCACAGCAGACACAATCACACTCACGCGGTCAGTCTTTGCACGGTTAATCATAATTTCTACGGAATCAAGAATTCTGCGGGCATCTCCCATTGAAGTGCCGCCAAATTTAAGTGTAAGCATACTTCCTCACAAAAAATAATAACTTTTTTCTATTGTAATGAATTATACCCAGAATGACAATGGTGATTTTTACCTTGAAATTTTTACGGGCGCATCCCGCCTGAAGTCGGGTCGGGCTTTCCGCACTTCCGCGCTAACCGCGCTCCATTCGTCGCAACCTTACGGTTGCTTCACGAGTTTGCCCTGCAAACTCGCACGAACGGCTTGCGCCGGTGCTACAATCCCTTGCGCGAGTCTGGAGAGGTTCAATATGATTCTACTTCACCAAGTGCTTTTAATTTTTCTCGCAGCTTTTTTTAACGTTTTTTGTGCTGTCATCTTGTCGCATAATCTGTTGAGCCTACAAAATCTGATACATAAAAATACAACCGTCGTCATATTTTGGTTTTACATGAAATTGCACGAACTGTTCTTGTTCTGGTGGAAGACGTGAAAACCCCATTTTTGAGTAGTGCTCAATCAACCGGTCATTTGGAAGTGCATAAATATAAAGTGCATGAATTCCAATGTATTTAGCCAGGCAACGAGAAATGGGAAGCACAAAGTATTCAAAAGTATATGTACCCAATTTGCTTACATCGGGATGATTTTTTCTGTAATTTTGATTGACTGCAAAATTTGAAAGCTCTATGGCGGGAATTGAATCAAATTTTTCGTCTTGAACCTGCATTGTTATCAAACCTGTGCGAATAGAAAAATAACTTGCAATTTCTTTTGTAATCTTGTCTTTTACTAAATATGTGCGACTAAAGTTGTTTTCTTCATCATCGGATGAAACATATTTTAAATAATTCTCAAGCCCTTTTGCGTTTTTTCCTACTTCAAATTGTTCAACGAGTTCTGTGTTTTCTTTTGAATCCAAAAGATGTTCTACTGTGTAAGAATTTGTATCGTAAACAGAAAACTCGACAATCATTTTTGCAGAACCTCCAGAATCTTCTTTCGATCTTCTGCCTGTGCTTTCTGCATTGATTCTTCAAACTCCAAATTCTCTTTGTGCATTTGGGTAAAATCAGGTTTTGGTGTGTTCAGTATATATGAAAGAGGATTTGATTCTTTTTTTTGCTCAGATAAATATTCTTTTGTTATTGTTCGCATACAAGTCCTCCTGTTAAGTCTTTATTTTATTATAGCACATTTTTCAAATTTTGGGAATAAAGCAAGACCCTTGTCACAAAAAACGTTCGTTTAAATGAGCGTCTGAGAGAGTCAAAATCAAACCGGCGAGACTAAAAATAAATCTTATTTTATCTGACTATACAGTCCGGCCATTTCTTCGCGCCAGGCAGAACGGGTTCCTTCGGTACGTTCCCATTCGATTTCCTTAACGATGGAAAAATGGCGCATATCGTGGGGATTTTCAAAATGCAGAACGGCAAATTTACCGTTTCCTATGTAGGTCATACGGTCTTTTTCGCTTAACTGTTCGTTTTCAGACAACTGTTTTATGATGCAGTCAAAATGGACCGGATTTCCGCTACCCCTGTTCGCCATGGCAGAAGCCATTTCCTGAATGGGCTGGTTACAAATTTCACAGACAGATGAACGGGTCTTGAATTCACGGATTGCATTTTCTTTTTCAGCGATTTCCTGAGGAGAAATCTTATGTACCGGATAGTGTTTTTGTTCTTTCTGTTTCTGATTTGCAGTATCTTTCTGATTATTCTTCTTCTGATTGTTGTTCCAATTGTTATTACGTCCGTGACGACGGTCATTTCGGCTCATATGCACTCCAAAAAACCGGCGGGAAAAACCAAACTATACTGTTTCCACCAGTTCTAATGTTTTGCGTGTCAAAACCTGCTCGTCTCCATCAACAAGCCGGCGGCTCAACACCTGCGCAATACGCTGCACGGCAAAATCCACCCACTCTTCGTCGTGAATTTTCTGGCGCAATTCCATTACGCGGGGAGAAAAGGTTGTTGTAGCAACGTCAACATTCGCAATCATACAAGCTCCGAAAAGGCATCTTCAATATGGTACACGTCACTAAAACCAGGCATATTCACCACTAAAACATCAAACCTGATTGCAACGTTACTATATTTTCGATGATTTAACAGAAACAATTTAGCAGTTTCTACAATTCTCTTCTGTTTTCTTTCATCAAGCTCGTGGGAAAGCGTATCTGCATCACCACTGGGAAGTGTTTTTACCTCACCAAAGACAAGCAGATTTCCTTTTTCCGCAATTATATCTATCTCACCGCGCCTCGTTCTCCAATTCCGCGCGACAATTTCATAACCCTGTTTTTGCAGCCAGAGACAGGCTTTTTCTTCTCCTTCATCTCCAATCTGCTTTGTTGAAGTATCAGTCAACTGAATCCAGTTCTTCAAGGCCTTCCAGTTCTTCTACATCCTCATCTTCAACTTTGTTCACGCCATTAGCATCAAAATCATGAATGATATGTCCGTAACTCAGAAGATAAGGTACTTTCCAGCGTTTGATTGTAGCAAGGTGATAAGCCTTAGCTGACTTTCCTTCTGCCAGAAACATATTTTCACCGTCATCAAAGAAGACCGGAGCAGAAAAGCGTACGCCTATAGCAATGTCGTCACAACTGATTTTCTTAAAATTCATTGCAGTCTGTACCTCTGCTCCTCAGAATCAATCCTTGCAATAAAAGCAAATATCTTTGCAAGCACTTCATAGGTTTCTTCGGGAATAACATCGCCAATCTGCTGCACGGCAAGCACATTCGCAAGCGCTTCATCCTGAACCAGCGGCACATTATGCTCCCGCGCAATTTCCAAAAGCCTGTCTGCAAGCGCACCTTTTGCAATCGCACTGATATAGGGAGCGTCCGCCTCTTTTGGATACTTGAGCGCTACAGCCTTTTTCATCAGACCAGCCCTCCGACTCTTTCCACAGGAAAATCCTGCTTGCACCAGCCCTCAAGCTCCGCCACATACTCCACAGACCTGAGCCTGCTGAATACAGGAAGAAGCATTTTCTGCAGTTCCCGGGCAAGTTCTTCACCGTCTCCAGACAGCGGAAAGCGCGAAAAGCGCACGGTATCAATGTTTCCCTGCTTACAGTATACCACAAAATTCCAGCTTGTGTGTAGATTTTTTGCATTTATTATGATTTCACGGATTTTTTTCTGTCCTTTTTCCGTAAGAATCCTGATAATCCCCTGATAGCCCAAAGTCCACTCAAAAGGAAGCATAATCCAGCGGGAAGCGTCCGAAGCCTTTTCTCCGCCATGAAGGGAATTAAAGAAAGACAGGGCTCCGATTTCATTTTTTCCGGCCGCTTCATTCACCGAAGAAAAATACTCCCTCACCAGCTCAGATTCATTTACATCTGCCTGTACCGCATCCTTTGATTTTTGCAGGTCTTCCCCGTCATGTTCATCATTTTCCTTATTTTTCTTTTCTTCGTCACTATTTTTCTGACCGCCGCCCATGCCATTCCTTACAGACTGCACTGCATCAGAGCCCATGCCCTTTTCATCCATAACCAATGCAGTCTGCACATCTTCCCCGCCATTTTCATTTTCTTCTACCCTTGTCAGTGCTTTTCGCAGCTGACGGGCTTCCAGTTTCATTTCCATTGCCCGGGCAAACTGCAGAAGGTGAAAAGCATCTTCCGTAGGCGGCAGTCCCAGAGATGCAAGCAGTTGAGAAAGTTGAGGATTTATTCCCTGCTCAAGGGAAGCGGATGTAAACTGCGTTACAAGGGGAGAAGCTTTTTCATTTCCCACCAGGGAGAGCACAACCTGATTACCGCTCAGGCCGATTTTTGCACTAAAAGTCTTTCCCGGCTGCATGGGCAGGGCTGAACGGACTGAAATCATCTGCCCGCCAAGGGAAACGGCATACTTTCCCCCGCCAAGGGCCTGAACTACCCGGGCAGTCACAACAGAACCCGCCTGTAATCCCGGGCGCTTTCCCTGAGGAGACTGAGCTGTCTGCTGAACGATATGAACGGGTGTCATCGGATAAAGTATAGCACAAAAAGTGATTTTTCTTCTATGAAAAAAAAATAAGAGACAAAAAAATACCCCGGCACAAGAGCACCGGGGTTTTCTACACGGAATAAGCGTGTTTTACAAGCGCTTACTCAGCTGCATCTGTGTGTTCTGCAACTTCTTCTGCCTTTACCTCAGCCTTGAGAGCCTGTTCTGCAGCAATCTTTGCCTGAGAAGCAGCGCGTGAGCGTTCCAGATAAGCAGTAGCCTGTGAACCGATAAGTTCCTTAACTTTTGCACCCTTACCAACCTTGTCACGGATGTAGTAGAGTTTAGAGCGGCGTACTTTACCAACGCGTACAACCTCTACGCGAACAACGCGGGGGCTGAATACGGGGAATACACGCTCAACACCAACGCCGTAAGAAATCTTGCGGACAGTGAATGTCTTGCGGACACCTGTATTCTTGATGGCGATGACAACGCCTTCATAAATCTGAATACGCTTTGTCTTGCCTTCGATGATTTCAAAGTGAACCTTTACGGTGTCACCAACGCTGAAGTTGAGGGAACCCTCTTTCTTCTGCTGTTCTTCTATGGTCTTAATCAAGTCCATCGTTTTCTCCTGTTTTCGCTACCTCTGCATTTTTTGCTCTTGCACGGCGGCGTTTCTTTCGGTCCATATGCTTTACAAAGCACTGTTCCGTAAGTTCCTCAATCATTTTTTCGGCTTCTGTAGTGAGCGTTCCCTGCATGCGGGCTTGGGCAATCAAATCTGGTCTGTTTGCCAAAGTCTTCTGCAGCCGCTTTTTCAGCCGCCACTTCCGGATATGCTCATGGTTTCCGTTCGTCAAAACGTCGGGAACTGCCATGCCCCTGTACACAGCCGGACGAGTGTACTGAGGATATTCCAAAAGTCCGTCAGAATAGCTTTCTTCGTCCAGAGACTCCTGAGTGATTACATCGTCCACCAGCCGATACACTGCATCGATGATGACCGTTGCCGCCACTTCTCCGCTTGACATAACGTAATCCCCAATGGAGATTTCGTCGTCTACGTATTCGTCAATAATCCGCTGGTCAATACCTTCGTATCTTCCGCAGACCAGAACAATTTCGTCTTTCTGACTCAATTCCTGCGCTTTTTTCTGAGTAAAAGGTTTACCAGATGGCGTGACATAAATCACGTGTTTCTTGTAGGCCTTTACACTGTCAAGCGCGCGTCCGAGCGGCTCAGGCAACAATAACTGTCCAGCCCCGCCGCCATACGGCTTGTCGTCACATGTCTTGTGCTTATCAAAGGCAAAATCCCTGATATTCACTAAATCGTAGGCAATAATTCCCCGTTCAACCGCTTTCGCCATGATTGAGGCTTCAAAGAAAGCGCGCGGAATTTCGGGAAATAAGGTCAGCACGGTAAATTTCATGGACTTACTCCAGAATCCAGAGGTGCATCAACTGAATCCGTTTACCCTGCACGTCAATCTCACCGATGAACTCATTCTTAAACGGCACCAAAACAGTGCGAGTCTTTCCGTTCGCGGTGTATTTTACGTCGTCTGCAAGCAGATTACAGTCCTCGGCAAGTTTAATCTCAAGGAGATTTCCTGTACCGCCTTCCAATACGTCTGTGACTGTTCCCACTGTAACAAAATCAGCAGGAGAAGTCTTTGCTTCCAACCCGTCTTTGCTCCACCCATCCTTTGGATAGACAAGAGCACATTGTTTCAGATCTTCCACGTACCATTCACTTTTATCAAGAGGGCACGCGTACTCGCGGGGAACCACTATCTCACACCCGTTGATTTTTTTGACTTCTTCGGGGGAGTCAATTCCTGCAAGTTTCATCAGCAAGGTCTGACCGCTCAGTTCCACACCCTCTACCTTGTAGAGTTTTTCAGAACCAGTTTTGCCATTCCTCAAAGTCACTTCTTCCATATCAGCAAAATGCTCATATTCACCGGAAGTGCTTTCAACTTTAAAATTACCCGTCACCCCGTGGGAGCCCCGGATAATGCCAACCACAAACCGTTCGTTCATCAAATAACTGAATCCCGCTTAGTCAAGAATGTCAAGGCTGTAATGCCTTCCTTCTCTGTTTGCCGAAGCGGCCAGAACGGTACGCAACGCTTTTGCAATACGGCCGTATTTGCCGATAACCTTACCAATATCACCCTGGGCAACACGCAATTCCAGAACCGGACCGCGCTCCCCTTCGGTTTCGTTTACCGAGACTGCACTGGGATCATCGACCAATGATTTTGCAATGTATTCAATCAGGTCTTTTTCCATTCCCCGCTACTCCCTGTAACTTATTTGGTAATGCCTTTCTTGCCAAAAAGCTTCTTGACGGTCTCCGTCGGCTGAGCGCCAACACCAATCCAATACTTTGCACGTTCCTCGTTAAAAGAAACCTGCTGTCCTTCCTCAGAAATAGGTGCGTATGTACCGATTTCTTCGATAGTCGTGCCATCGCGCGGCTTGCGGACATCCTGAACAACGATACGATAGAAGGGACGCTTCTTGGTACCGAACTTCTTGAGTCTGATTTTGACCACGATATTCCTCCATAGGACTTTTTTAAGCCCTAAAATTTGCATAATACTACTAGTGTAGACTAGAAAAACATCATAAACCATTGGGTGATTTTGGTCAAGGCAAAGAAAGCAGGGAATGAGGAATTCCGCCACATTTATATCACTTGTATTATGGTCATTTTTCTTCTATAATTAGAGCATGAAACGAATTATTTTTACATTTTTTTTAATCACAGTTTTCAGCGCATTTTTTTCAGCCTGCAATAAATCTGCAGCAGTTAAAACCGCCAACAAAGACAAACCTTTTATATTTTTCTGCGTAAGCCCCACCGATCCTCAAACCGGCAAAATCGACATGGAACTTATGAACCGGAATGACAAGACTTTTTTTGTCGGAAACGATGCCGTCAAGGGTGGCCTTTTACAGGCAAAAATGATTACAGATTATTTCAGCAAGGCTGACCCGGCTTCCATAGACCGCAATGGAGACGGTACTATCGGCTATGTTCTCTGCATTGGTGACATGGGACACAATGATTCACTGGGCAGAACGAAAGGAATACGCACTGCACTGGGCACCTGGAACGGCAGTTCTGAACCAAAGAATGTCCGGGAAGGAAGCCTTACAATCAACGGAAAAGACTATAAGGTTACTGAACTTGACGGACGGGCCATGACCGGCACAGACGGAACTGCCTGGAACGCCAGTTCTGCAACAGAAGCAATGGGTAACTGGGCCACAAAATTCGACGATGAAATTGACCTTGTCATTTCAAATAACGACGGAATGGCCATGGGCTGTCTGCAGGCATCAAACTACCCCAAGGGAGTTCCTATTTTTGGCTACGATGCAATTGAAGACGCACTGGAAGCCGTAAAACAGGGAAAACTCACCGGAACGATTTCACAGAATGCAGACGGACAGATGATTACCATTCTGCAGCTGCTCAGAAACTTCTTTGACGGTCTGACTGGAGAAGAAGCAGTCAGCAGCGGAATTTCAAAACCTGACGCATACGGCAACAAAATATCCACTGCAGTCGAAGTTGATTTTGAACACAAAAGCCTGTTTGTTGAAAGTATTACCGTCACAAAAGAAAATATCGGGGAATTTGAAAAGAGCGGACACGATGCCGGAATCAAACAGACCACCGCAGCCAGAAAAAAGATTCTGGTTTGCAATGACAACGCCGCAGATGTTTATAAGGTAACAAAATGCCTTCCGTCCCTCCGCTACTACGCGCCCCTTCTGAACATAGACCTTAACATCATACAGGGTGACGGCCAGAACGAATCTAAAACACTCGATGCCTTTACAAACCTCAGCAGATACGACGGTTATTCAGTCAACATCCTGCGAATCAGTTCAGGACGCGAATACACTGACAAACTGAAATACTAGGAAGCTTTATGCAGCAGCCTGTCTTGCAGATAAAAGATCTTTCAAAATCCTTTGGGAAAAACCATGTTCTGGACGGCATAAATCTTTCAGTTGCCCCGGCTTCCGTTCTCGGCCTTATGGGAGAAAACGGGGCTGGAAAATCCACCATGATGAAATGCCTTTTCGGCATCCACAGGAAAGACGAAGGACAGTTTCTGCTGGATGGAAAACCATTTTCTTTCAGGACACCCCACGAAGCCCTTGAGAAAGGCCTGGCAATGGTTCATCAGGAACTGAATCAATGTCTCGACCTTTCAGTTGCTGACAACATGTTTCTGGGCCGCTACCCCACCAGATTCGGCATTGTAAATGAAGCAAAAATGTTCAGGGACTGTAAAAAACTTTTCCAGCAGCTGAACATGAACATAAATCCGCAGACAATCATGCGCACAATGTCTGTCTCTCAGCGGCAAATGGCAGAAATTGCAAAGGCTGTTTCTTACAAGGCAAAAATCATCGTTCTTGATGAACCGACATCATCGCTTACCGAACCGGAAGTAGAAAAACTTTTTTCAATTATAAGAGACTTAAAAAAGCAGGGCGTTTCTTTCATCTACATTTCACACAAGATGGACGAAATCTTTAAGATTTGTGATGAAATTGCCGTTCTTCGGGACGGAAAACTGGTCATGCAAAAGAATGCTGAAGACACAGACATGGATCAGTTGATTACCGCAATGGTTGGCCGCTCTCTGGAAAAACGTTTTCCTGATGTAGACAATGAGCCCGGCGACTATTTCTACGAAGTAAGTCATCTTTCCACAAGGTACGCCCCCATTCTTGATGACATTTCCTTTAAGGTCAGAAAAGGTGAGATTTTTGGCATTTACGGTCTTGTAGGTTCAGGCAGGAGCGAGCTTCTGGAAACACTGTTCGGCATCCGGTCAATCGCAACAGGCAGCATCACCTGCAACGGAAAAAGACTTTTCTTTGAAAGCAGTCAGGATGCCATAGAGCACGGTTTTGCTCTCGTAACGGAAGAAAGAAAATTCAACGGCATGTTTCAGAAAGGAAATATCACCTTTAACACGGTCATTGCAAACCTGAAAAACTACTGCCAGCCCAGTCATATTCTTTCTGATGAAAAAATGGAAAATGCCGCAAAAAGAGAAATTAAGCTGATGAATACAAAATGCCTTTCTCCCCAGGAGCCCATCAGCTCACTGTCCGGAGGAAATCAGCAGAAAGTCATCATCGGCCGCTGGCTGGAAGGACTCCCTTCTGTACTTCTTCTGGATGAACCGACCCGTGGCATTGATGTTGGCGCAAAATATGAAATTTACGAACTGATAATCCGCATGGCAAAAAAAGGAACCAGCATTCTTGTCGTCTCAAGTGAAATGCCTGAACTTCTGGGCATTACAAACAGAATTGCCGTCATGTCAAACCATCAGCTGGCGGGAATCGTAAATACAAAAGAAACCTGTCAGGAAGAACTCTTACGTCTTTCTGCAAAATATCTGTAGGGAGCGAAAGGAATTTTATCTATGAAAGACAATCAGAATTTTTTTGAAAAAGACGAAGAACTTACAGCATATCTGAATGAACTAACCAGGCTCAGAGAGGACGGCGTATCGCTCATCGCCCTGCTCAGACAGGAAAATACTCTCCTTAAACGGAACAAACTGATTTCCGATGAAGAAAGACAAAAAAGAATTGAAGAAAATAACGAACGACTTTGCAAGGCAAAAGAAACTGCAGAAAAAAACAAGGCGGAAATAGACAGTCTGGTAAAAAAAGCTCTGGCAAGAAGCAAACTTCTCTCAATCGAATACAGCCAGCGCATAGCCACAGATCAGAATGAACTCATCGATATGCTTAAAAGCGGCTACGAAAAGAAAATTGCCGGAATAAATGAAGATTCTCTTGCCAGAAAAAAAGAAATCGTCAGTGCCTATAGCGGAAAGACCAGCGCAAAAGATATTGCAGACTGCAAAGAAGAACTGCGCGTTGCTGACTACACCAGAAAATCCCTGCTCTTTGACGCTAAAAACAGATTTAATGCAACGATGGAAAAAGCAAAGGCTGTTAAAGAAGACGCATTCATTGAATACATACAGAAAAATCAGGAAATCAGAAACGGAAAAACAAGCATAAAAGAGAAAACCATCTTCTCCTTTTTCCATTTCCTGAACACATTCCAGTTGTCCAACTTTCTTCTGAACAAAGGACTCTATCTTACAATACTTGCATTTTTTATCGTCTGCGTCATAATTGCACCGCTTACCGGGAACGGAAACCTGCTTTCACTTCCAAATATCTTTACGATTCTTGAACTGTCATCTGTGCGCATGTTCTATGCCCTGGGTATTGCAGGACTGATTCTTCTGGCAGGTACAGATTTAAGCGTTGGAAGAATGGTTGCCCTTGGAGCCCTGATGTCCGGTCTGATTCTTCATCCGGGGCGAAATATTGTCTCACTTTTTGGCATGGCCCCCTGGGATTTTTCAGCATTACCCGCGGGAGTCCGCATTTTTCTGGCACTCTTCCTGTCCGTTTTCTTCTGCGTTGCCTTTTCTGCCTTTTCCGGCTTCTTTTCTGCAAAATTGAAAATTCATCCTTTCATCTCTACTCTGGCAACCCAGCTGATTATCTACGGACTTCTTTTTGTAGGAACAGGCGGTACTCCGGTAGGAACAATTGACGCTACAATTAAAGAACTGATTGGCGGCCGCTGGACACTGGGATATTTTGACGGCGAAGTCATTACCTTTCCTAAACTGATTATTCCCGCCCTTATTGCTATTGTTGCGGCCTGGTTTATCTGGAACAAAACAATATTCGGAAAGAATATGTATGCCGTTGGCGGAAACCCTGAGGCGGCAAACGTAAGCGGAATCAATGTTTTCCGGGTGACCATGGGCGTTTTCATCATGGCGGGAGTTTTTTACGGAATCGGTTCCTTCTTTGAAATTTTTAAGGCAAACGCAAATGCCGGAACAGGCCAGGGATACGAACTGGATGCAATTGCGGCCTGTGTCATCGGAGGAATTTCATTTAGCGGTGGCGTGGGAAAAATCAGCGGAGCGGTTGCAGGTGTAATCATATTTACAGGCCTCACCTACTGTCTTACCTTTCTGGGAATTGATACAAACCTGCAGTTTATATTTAAGGGTGTGATAATCATTGCCGCAGTTGCTCTGGACAGCATCAAGAACCTGCAGCACAAATAAAAAAAGGCGGCAGAAAGGATTTTTTCATGCCGCCGGTAAAGTCATTTTTAGCAGTTAACGACTCTAAGGATTCTTCCCGTAAAGAGAATCAACAGGAAATCAATCAGCCAGACGATATTCCAGCCGAAGAAGAAGCGCAGAAGTCCTGCTACATATTTCTTTTCTGAAAAGCGGGCGACAATTCCCAGAATCGGTCCAAGAAAGATGCAGAGAATAACGCTCACAATCCATGAGATTCCAAAGTAATCCTTACCTTTTTTTGCCATTTTTTTCCTCCTTTTTAACTTCCGCATTAGCGGGCGTGCAGGAAGCACGAAATCGCAGTTTTGCCAACGGCAAAATCTGCAAATGATAAAAATTACACGGATGTAATTTTTATCATGCCTCCTTTTTAACTTCCGCCTACGCGGTCGTGTTTTTTTAAGGCAACTTTAAATTAAGTATAGCACCTTTTTCCCCGTAAAACAACTGTTTTGCCGGCTGTTTTACCATAGCATCAGAAATTCTTTTATCCCTGAAAGAATAAAAAGAGCCCTTTCATACCATTGCGTAAAATGCTTAAATATGGTAAAGTCTGCATACAAATCAATACACAAACAAGGAAGGAATCACTATGGGAATCCGCGGAGAACTGTATACCACTCAGGTTTTGTTGGACAATCGCTCATATTTTTTTAACGTAAAGGAAAACCGCACGGGCGATGTATTTTTGCAGGTTGTAGAAAGCAAAAAAGGAGAAGGTGCAGACTTTGACCGCCACCAGATTGCCATCTTTGCGGAAGATATGCAGAAATTCCTTACCGGACTGGACGATTCCCTCAAATTCATCGAAAAAGACCGCAAGGCAAAGGCAAAAGCCCGGGCAGAAAAGAAGGCTGCCAAAGAAGCAAAATTCGGCAAGGGCGGAGATGACAAGAAACTGGTCTACCGCAAGAAGGGCGACAACGAGCGCAATCCAAATGACGGTATCAAGCGTACTGGAAAAGTAATTCACATTGTAAGCAAGCGCGAAAAGACTGAAGAAAATTCAGAACAATAAAAATCTTATTGTATCAATAGGAAAATGAAAGCCGCTGGATTGGGCTCGGACCTATCTGGCGGCATATTTGTCTATGGGCCTTTGTGGGATACCCCTTGTGCCTGGCATAACCATACTGGGGATAAAGCCTGTCACAGTCGGTCATAATGCGGTCACGGGCAACTTTTGCAATAATACTTGCCGCCATGACAGCAGGATATTTTCCGTCCGCTTTTGGCTCGCAGCGGCAGTCGCAGGGAACATCAGGGCAGGAAGTGCCGTCTGTAACCGCAGAAATCTGAACACCTGATGGAGAAATTCCCCGGGAAGCGCACCACTTTTCAAAATCAAGCATCATCATGTCATAGGCACGGCGCATGGCAAGCATACTTGCCTGTAAAATATTGATTCTGTCTATAGTTTCGTGATCTACAATGCCCAGTCCCCACAGGGCCTTTTCCTTGATGACGGCTTCGGCTGCCTCGCGTTTTTTTTCAGACAGTTTTTTAGAGTCGTTTAAAAGTTCAAGGGGAAAATCATCCGGGAGAATGACACAGCCGGCGGTCACAGGTCCCGCAAGTGGTCCTCTCCCCGCCTCGTCAAAACCGCATTGCAGAATCATCAGTTAAAGCCTGCCGTAGTATTGCCACTATTTTCCAGCATAAGGGTCTTTTCATCCTGCCAGATAGGAAGAATGGCACTCACCTTGTTGTCAAATTCTCCGGTATAGGATGTACCTGTAATGCGGGCATTAGTGCGGGTCAGTTCCGCAATGCGTCCCAAATGAGACACAACCTTGCAGTCGCTGGAACGGAGTTCAAAAAGACCGCCCTGCACGCTGAAGTTTACGGCCGTCTGGGCAATGGCAGTAAAATGACTGTCACGACCGGTAACCTTTGAGTCACTTGACGAAACACCGCAGGCATAGGAATCGCTCTGCACGGTAATTCCCGTGGAAATAAAATCCAGAACAGATGAAGAAGCGTTAAATGCCGTTCCATTCTGACCAAAGACACCGACAATCTCACAGCCTGTAAAAGAAACAGCTGCATTTTCCAACTTAAAGAACATACCGTTTGAAGGAATTGATTCATCCCCGGCTTCTTTTTCAAAGACACAGTTCTTTGCAGAAAGGCTTGCTGTCTGCAGGGTAAGGGAAGCTGTGGGTGGAATGACGAAGCGGGCATCCTTTACGGAAATAAATTCACAGTTAGAAGAAATAACCGTTTCACTCAAAGGCAGGTCAATAGTACCTGAAACATAAAAGCGGGAAAAACGACCTTTGTTTATGACTTCAAGCGCCTTTGCAAAAGAATTAAACGGATGATTTTTGCTGCCGTCTGCACCAAGTCCGCCCGCTGAAGAATCAAGATAGTAATTATACTCATCAATCACGACACGATATTCAGAAGTAGCACTCACATTTCCAGTTGAGTCTGCCGCATAGGCACGGACCTTGTAAAACTGAGCCTTATCTGAGCCAGACTTCAGCCGGATGGGAATGCCGCCGTAAACATGAAAATTACCGGTATCAATAGCATCCAGGGCATCATGGTCATCCATGTTAGTTTCATCTACTTCAATCGGATTACTCAGGGCATAAAATACTTCTGAGCCTGGTTCAGAATAGATGCGCAAATCAACTGAAGAACGGGCATAATAGGTATGAGTACTTGAAACAAATTCAGGCATGAGCGGGGGCTGATTGTCGATGGAATAATCTGCTCCTAAAGTTCCCTGATAGACACCGTCACAATAGCAGGCAAAAAGAGCCTTGCCACCGATGGCATCACCGTCAAAGGTATCAAATACCGCTTGAGAAAAGAGACCGACATTTCCCGGGAGTTCTCCGCTTACACCAGAAGAAATCAACTCCATACGGTAACGGGAATCACCGCGAATGGAAAAAGTAACAGGTCCCTTACCCTTTTTTACGGCACGGGTTTCGATAACGGGCATGGCAGGAAGCAGAAAAGACTGCACGGGATTTCCTTTTTCATAAGCAACACTCTGCCACCTGACAACATGCGGAACAGAACGGTCAAGATAAGCCGGATTTGTATCAGCAGACCACATGCCGTTATCAATACAGTAAATAAGTTTTTCACCCTTCCAGATGAATTCATTCCATCCGTTTATCTCAAAGGGAACATCTTTTTTTGCAAGGACACCTGCTTCACCACCGGAAACAAAAATCACAAAGCGCCATCGGGAATTTCCGTTTGTAACTGTACAGGGAAGATAGCGGGAAAGTCTGTTTGCTGAAGAAAGGGAAAGAACTCTGCCTGACATAAAAGGCTTGGCTCCATCTCCCAGTGCGTAAAGCATTTTTTCGGGAATCTGTATGGCTGTTCCAAAAGAATAGACTAACAGAGGGTTTTCGCACATTTTTGAAACAAAGGCGTTTTCTACAGTTTCAGCAGGATAAGGATTTTCAACTTCCTTAACCGTATAGGTAACGCTCAGTTCTTCTTTCTGATCACCTTTTACGCTCACTACCCGCACAGTCACATCGCCCGTCTCGTCAATCAGAACAGGACCGTCATAGGCAAAACCGGATGTAAGAGGATCCGTACCTGAGTAAGAGTAAAAACATTCACTTCCGTCAGTGGTATTCAAAACCAAACACTGCTTATTGGCCCAGGTGCCCGGAACGGGGCTGATGATACGCTGAGCAAAAGCAGAACAGGCGGCAAAAAGAAATGCAAGAACAGTTACAAACTTTTTCATAAACACTCCTGAAAAAGCTCTTTACGAAAAAAGAGGTCCCAGCACGTCGCGCAACTCAGGGGCATCAATATAATAATATTTTTCCAAATCCTCAGGAGAAAGACCAACCAGTTCGTGACTCATGTAGTGAATCCAGCGGTCTTCTTCAGGTTTTGTAATCTCAAACTTACGGCACCAGTAATCCGGCACCACAGGAAGTTCTTCGCGATAGGTAAAATGCTTGTAGTCGTGGACAACAACTTTAATATCTTCCCGGGGAACTCCCTTTTCCATCAGACTTTCAACCAGAAAATTAAGAGTCCGTCCACTATCGTAAATATCATCCACCAGAAGGATTTTATCACCAGGACGCAAATGGTCCGGAGAATAAGTCCATCCGTCAATATGCACAGCGGAATGCTTGCGGACATCAGTATATGAGCGGGCAACGACAGCCGCAAAAAGAACAGGCTTTCTGTTTTTGCATACAAGCTTGAAGTATTCACTTATCATGTTTGCCATGTATGCACCGCCACGCAAAGGACAGTAAAGCACATCGGGAATAAATCCATCCTGACAAATCTTGTGAGCCAGTTTTATCGCATCATTGCGAACCGTATTAAAAGGCAGAAATTCCTTAAACATAGCAAAATCCTTTTATGCAATTATTTCCCACTTATTTTAATGATAGCGCATAAAGGCTGATTTTGCAAGGATAGTATAGGAAGAAAATTAACAACGTCACAGGGATGGGGCCCTGTGCGACCCGAGAAAGTATTCCAACAAAAAACAATCATAGGGGAGAGCCCCTATGTACCCCCTTTATTTAGGAGAGGAAAGACCCCCTACTCCGAAGCGAGGGTCTCTCCTCTCCTAAAACCTCACCTCTTCCCGGCACGGCGTAGGGGCGACTGCCCCTAAGAACCCCGCTTCGTTTTCGTGGACATTTTGTTGGCTTTTCAGGAATAAGGGGGAACTGGCTCAAGACAGGCCTCGGGGCTCCGCAATGGTAAAATGTTTCTGAAAAAACGGCGCAATTAGTTGTAACTCGACAAAAACAGACTAACGGCAAGCGGGGAACCACAGATGAACGGTGATACACACGGATGGGACACAGATAATAAATAAAAAAATATCCGTGTCCCATCCGAGTTCATCTGTGCTTATCTGTGTTAAAAAATCCCATTTTTTTTCATTTTTTTTCAGAATTTTTTGTATATTTTTGCATTTCTAAGCCTATATATATACAGAGCTGATTGTTCTGCAAATCCATTTTTACAGGAACTGGCATGAAAAAGAATAAGATTCCTTCTACTCCGGGACTGCACTATCAGATTCTGATTGACGAGGATGTGAAGCAGAAGGCGGCTGAGGCTGTTGCTCAGGGGCGCACGCTTGATCTTAAAAACGACATCGTTTTTAAGTCTTTCTTCTCTAAGGACTGTATGGAGTCCGACTTCTGCAGGCGAAGGATGCTGTCCGCAGTCATCGGCCGCACTGTCACTGAAGCACATGTGCTCAATCCGGAAATCCTTCCCACGCGCATGGACGGAAAGTTTCCCCGCCTGGATATCCACTGCCGGCTGGATGACGGCAGCGAGGTTGATGTGGAGATTCAGAACTCCATGTACAAGGACGACCAGGTCAAGCGCTCCATCTACTACGCTACCACACTCGCCCACAATGCCCTGACAAGCGGCGACCAGTATGCGCTTCTTCCCCACATCTACCAGATTCA
>ODAI011678224.1_pt1 | contig 26855 bp, 21 predicted proteins | sample 1539321 | NCBI WGS metagenome assembly ODAI01 (sample SAMN02144231, study PRJEB22623) | gut metagenome | biome: sheep rumen | host: Ovis aries | place: New Zealand
TCCAGGACATCAAGGCCATCAACCAGGAACTCAAGTCCTATAATGAAGCACTTGCCAGCCGGCCCCAGGTGATCGCCGCCAACAAGATTGACGCCATGCCTGAGGAAGACAGGGACTTTGTCATCGACATGCTGCGAGAAGAATTTGAACCCCAGGGTATGAAAGTATTTCCCATATCGGCCGTAAGCGGCCAGGGTCTTAAAGACCTGCTCTGGTATGTCAACGGCCTTCTCAAGGACCTGCCCGCGGAGCCGGTGGAGTTCGAACAGGAATTCTTCCCGGAATTCCAGCAGGACGAGGAGTGGGAGTCCATCGAAGTGGAGATGGAGGAGCCCGGTGTCTACCTGGTCCAGGGCCCCAAGGTGGAGCGTATGCTTGGCTACACCAACCTGGAATCGGAGAAGGGCTTTGACTTTTTCCAGCGTTTCATGAAGGACAACGGAGTCCTCAAGCGGCTTGAAGAGCTGGGAATCGAGGAAGGCGATACTGTCAAGGTATTCGGCTGGGAATTCGACTATTACAAATAATAAGAGTCTGATGTAACAGACTTTTTGAAATGATTGAGTCTCCGGTTAGCAAAAAACCGGAACATCTAGATGAATCTGCCGGCCCATAAGAGCAGAGCAGGGATGAATCTATTTCATGATATTTTGATCAGAAAGGGCTATTATGACAAGTAAGCAAAGAGCATATTTAAAGGGGCTTGCCATGACTATGGAACCGGTATGTAATATCGGCAAGGCTGCCTTGACTCCTGAGGCTGTGGAGTCAGTCCGCGAGGCTTTAGAGGCCCGTGAATTAATAAAAGTAAATGTTGGCAAGAGCTGCATGGAAGATCCTAAAGAGCTGGGACAGGTACTGGCGGAACGGACCAGGTCAGAACTGGTCCAGGTGATCGGAAGAAAGGTCGTCCTTTTCAAACAGGCCAGGGAGAAGAGTAAGATCGAGCTGCCCAGATAGGACAGACTGGAGGATTGCTGCCCGACCGGCAGAACCCGGATAGGAAAGAAGGACCATGATCAGCCGGGGATGGAGGTCTGCAGGCAGCAGGTTCGGAAATAAAAATGCAGACCAGTCAGACCAAGTCTGTTCTTGTCAATGAGACAAGCGGCAAGGGTCTGGCTGGTTATTTTTTTCAGTTAAGACAACCATGGCCTAGGCAAAAGCATTTTCTATTAACAGCCAAAAACAGTCAGAGTAAAGAAAAAGCATTTTATGTTAACATCCTGGACAGCTAAGGTAAAGGCAAAAGTATTTATTAACAGCCGGGACAGCTAAGGCATAGGCAAAGCATTTTCTATTAACAGCCAGGACAGGATAGGATGGCTTCAGCTGATGACCAGCCCTGACTGTGCTAACGTTCTGATGACGGATGATATTTGGTGGACAGAAGGGAGCAAATAAGGATGAGTAGAAAGATAGGAATCATGGGAGGAACCTTTAATCCCATACATTTTGGCCATCTGCTTCTGGCAGAGACCGCCCACGACCAGTTTGGGCTGGACCAGGTATTGATCATGCCCACAAAGAATACCTATTATAAACAGATGAATAACCTGGTCAGCGAACAGGACCGGGTAACCATGGTCGATCTGGCCATCGCTGACAATCCCAACTTTGTCCTGTCCAAGCTGGAATTGGACCGGGACGGGACCACCTATACGGTAGAGACGCTCCGTCAGCTGACAACCGCCCATCCCGAGGACCAATACTATTTTATCATGGGAGCGGACTCCCTCTTCCACATCGAATCCTGGTATGAACCGGCGGAGATCCTTCGTATGGCAAACATTTTGGTGGCAGGAAGAGGCAGCTCCGGAGAGGGCAGTCTCCTGACCAGCCAGATTGCCTATCTCAATGACAAATACGATGCCTCAATCTATCTGTTAAACTCTCCGAATATGGAAATATCTTCCCATAATATCCGCAGAAGGGTGTATAATGGAGATAGTATTAGATACCTGCTGCCCAGGGAAGTAGCGGACTACATTTCCCGGAATGGTCTCTATGGCCGCCGGGACTCTGAGGAATGACGCCCGGACAGGAATAGAGTGAACATATGAAATCGATCAAAGAATATAAAAAACTATTAAAGGAAGTTCTGACACCCGGCCGCTATGAGCATACCCTTGGGGTGGAGTATACCGCCGCCTGTATGGCCATGCGCTATGGTGAAGACCTGACCAGGACCAGGATCGCTGCCCTGCTCCATGACTGTGCTAAATGCCTGCCGGCCCAGGACCAGCTGGACCAGTGTCTGGCCCACGGTATCCCCATATCACCGGTGGAGAGGGATAATCCCAACCTCCTCCATGCTAAGCTGGGAGCCTGGTATGCCAGGGAAAAATACGGAATTGAGGACCTGGAGATTCTCTCGGCCATCTACTACCATACCACCGGCAAGCCGGACATGACCCTTTTGGAGAAAATCATCTATGTGGCGGATTATTTAGAGCCCAACCGCAACAGGGCTTCCAATCTTGACCAGGTGAGGGCAGAACTATTTCTGGATTTGGACCAGTGCCTGCTTACCATCTTAGAGTCAACGGTGGACTATCTGAACAGCCGGGCCTTAAGCATTGACCCCATGACAGAGGAGACTTGTAACTACTACAAGAACCTTCTGAAGGGTCAAAAGAATGACTGAAGATGACGGGCTGCTGAACAGGCAGATAAAGGAAGACTGCTGATCGAGGCAAAAGCTAGATTAAGCCAGACAATTGACCAGGCAGATGATTAGGTCAGACTGGAGAATAGTTCAATGATCAATACTTCTTGCCATAAATTCATAAACCAGCTGATATGCTGCCGGCATCTGGAACATGCAGATCCATGCAGCTGATTATAAATATGGATTCCGGCTCAGCCGGGAATCCGCGCTACCATGTCACCAATAAAAAAAGACAGTGCCGGCCGCTGCCGGGGACAGGAGAGGAATCGTCTATGGAAAATGTTTCTAAGAAAATGGCTGCCATCGCAGTAGATGCGCTGGATGAGAAAAAGGCTGAGGATGTAACCATCATCGACATTGCCGAAGTTTCAACTTTGGCAGATTATTTCATTATCGCCAATGGTAGTAACCGGAATCAGGTTCAGGCCATGGCAGACAGTGTGGAAGACCAGCTGGGAAGAGCCGGCTTTGAGCCTAAGCAGATCGAAGGCTATCAGACAGCTAACTGGATCCTCCTGGACTACAGGGACATTATCGTCCACGTATTCAGCAAAGACGACAGGGCCTTCTATGATCTGGAGAGAATCTGGAGAGATGGAAAAGAGATCAGCAGGGCAGACCTGGATGACTAGTTCATAGGCCTGGGCTATGCCTGGGAGTATGAGAGATCAGCAGGGCATACCTGGGTGACTAGTTCATAGGTCTGGGTTATGCCTTATGCCTGGGAGTATGAGAGATCAGCAGGGCAGACCTGAAGGACTAATCCCCAGGTCTGGTTTGCTTATGGTAAAAGAAATTTGTAAATACAAGCCTGAGGTGTTTAAGAAAGGATATATTGAATTATGAAGAAAAGAGTCTGGATGGGACTTCTCCTATCCGGTATTATGGCTGTGGCCTTTGGGACTGCCTGCGGCCAGCTGCCGGGGACACCGGCCAGGGCCAAAGCTTCCAGTGAAAAATTTGAAGCCGTAAATGAGGGTGATGAAGAGGAAGCTATGGGCCAGGCAGACCAGGGACCAGGCAATACAGAGGGCCAGGCAGACCAGGGACCGGGAAATACTGAAGGCCAGAATGGTCAGACAGGCCAGGAAACGGGGACTTCCATAGACCCGGCCGCGTCAACAGGCAGTCAGACCGGGACTGAGGTAGAACCCAACGGTTATGTGGTTGTCATTGACGCCGGTCACCAGAAAGAAGGAGATTACAGCCAGGAGCCTGTCGGGCCTGGAGCCAGTGAGACCAAGGCCAAGGTATCATCAGGTGCCTATGGGGATACCAGCCACCTCAATGAATATGAATTGAATCTCAAGGTAGCTAAGAAGCTTCAGAAAGAACTGGAAAAAAGGGGCTATGAGGTAATCATGGTCCGGACCAAAAATGATGTGAATATCTCCAACAGTGAGCGGGCCCAGATTGCCAATGACGCCAATGCGGATGCCTTTATCCGGATTCATGCCGACGACGGTGATGACAGCAGCCTCGAGGGTATCATGACCATTTGCCAGACTCCCGATAATCCCTACAACGGAGAGCTTTATGAAAAGAGTAAGCTGCTGTCCGAGTGTGTTCTGGATGAGGCAGTGGCAGCTACCGGAGCGAAAAAGAGAAAAGTCTGGGAGACGGACACCATGAGTGGAATCAACTGGGCCAAAGTGCCGACCACGATCCTGGAGATGGGATTCATGTCCAATCCTAAGGAGGACGCCCTCATGGCCACAAAAGCTTACCAGAAAAAGATGGCCAAGGGTGTGGCTAACGGAATCGACCGTTATATCGAGGAAAGATAGAGTATAAGACCGGAATATTTAATAGATAAAAAGCAAGAAGAAAAGCCCATTTGGATTGAGTAGATTATTATTGGATAATCAAAGCTTTTCAGGGCCTGGAATAATCAGATAACAGAACTTTTTCGGGGTCTGATTTTAAAGGGGCCAGATCCAAACAGAAAAAAATGACTTCCCAAGCTAAGCTGCCTTATGGCATGTCTTACTGGGAAGTCATTTTTTTTCATCATAAATACCCCATCAGAACTGGCGGATAATACCCCATCAGAACTGGCGGATAATACCCCATCAGAACTGGCGGATAATACCCCATCAAAACTGGCGGAAAATATCCAATCAGAACTGGCGGAAAAGGCCGATCACCTTACCGATGAGGGAGAATTCCACGCCGATGGGGACGATAATCGGCTCCATGAAATCATTCTCCGGCTGCAGGCGGATGTGGTCCCTTTCCCTGTAGAATCTCTTTACCGTGGCAGAATCCTCAATGAGGGCCACAACGATATCCCCGTTGGCGGCCGTCTTTTGTTCTTCCACCAGAATATAGTCACCGTCAAATATGCCTGCATTTACCATACTGTCTCCCTTAACCCGGAGCATGAAGGTCTGCCGGTTGTTGACAAACTCGGGCAATATGGGGAAATACCCTTCGATATTCTCCGTGGCCAGGATGGGCTGGCCTGCAGTGACAGTTCCTATGATGGGGATATTCACCAATTCCCGGCGGGCCAGGTTGAAATTATCATCAATGATTTCGATGGCCCTGGGCTTGGTCGGGTCTCTGCGGATATAGCCGTTGCGCTCCAGGGTCTCCAGGTGGGAATGGACAGAGGAAGTAGACTTTAGATGGACAGCGTCACAGATCTCCCTCACAGCCGGAGGGTATCCTCGGTTTAGGATAGATTGCTTAATGAATTCGAGAATCTCTGTCTGCTTGGCAGAGATCTTTCCGTAGTTTTTCTCACGACTCATAGAACGATCCTTTCTCAATACTGATAGTTACAGATTCTTCTTTATGTAAAATGGCCTGGCCGACAGCCCTTATGGACTGGCCTTATCCAAACGTATGTTTACCTGATTTTACCACAATTTATGGTCGAACGCAAGTTCTTTTGCCCTGGCTTGGCCCGATACTTCACTTGGCTTGGCCTGATATTTCACCTGATTTCGCCCCTTCCAAGGCCCATAAAGTAAGAGGCAGCTTTTGCCCATGTTTTTCCAGGCATCCGGGCCATAGGCCAGGAAACATTTCCCCATATACCTGTCACATAATTTTATCTTCTATTGAATATCATGCATAATGGGTGTAGAATTGTCATTGAGATATCCACATAGCTAGAAATGATAAGTGGTGTCCTGGGAGATGCCTGCTTTGGCAGCATCCCAGGCCTCCGGTGACAGAAAGAGGTATCTATTATGACGGAAAAAAGGGCAGAAAGCAGGTCCGGAACTGGAGTAGAGAAGCGCTTAAAAGGGAAAATATGTTGCAGGAAGACCAGCGTCGGCTGTTGCTGCCTGCTTTTTCTATGGCTTATGGCAGCCTCCAGCCTGGAATTTCTGGAGCTGCAATGTGGTCTTCTTTATATGAAGAAAGGCCTTCCCTCTCTGAGCCTTCCACTCTTCTTTTTGAATCTTTTGCTGGTTCTTTTTGTACACCTGCTACTGAGGCTCCTTTCCGGCCGCTGGACGGTCAGCTTCTACTTTTCGGCCCTTATATTTTTCCTCTGGGGCCAGGCGAATTTCTATACCATTTGCTTTCACGGCAGCCCTCTATTTTTCAGTGAACTGGAAAATGTCAGGGCGGCCCTGGCTCTCCTGTCCGGCTACAGTCTGCATTTCCACTGGATCAGCGGCCTGATCCTCCTGGTCTTTCTGGCGGAAATGACCATGAATATCCATATTGGCCGAAAATATTTTTCTGGGAGATCATCCCGGACCCTCCTGAGGGAAGCGGCGGTTTTTGCCACCTCCCTGGCCTGCCTCCTGATCTTTACGGCCGGCTTCCGCTTCCTTCATCTTTTCCATAGTGATTATATCCTTGGCTGGAAATGGTATGACAGTGTCTCTGACTATGGTTTCTTCTACTGCTGTGTGGAAGACTGCTATAATACCCTATTTCCCTTTAAGAGCGATGACCCCTTCAGGGACAACCCTCTCCAGGCCTTGGAAGAGGATTTAGAAAAGAAGCTGGGAAATGTCTCAGAAACAAGCCCTGAAAGTGATCTTGAAAATGCCTCTGGGGATAATTCTGAAAATGTCCCAGAAACAAGCCCTGAAAGTGGTCTTGAAAATGCCCCAGAAACAAACTCTGAAACAGTGGCTGGGAAAGACCAGGATGAGGGCATGAAGCCCATACTTTACCCCGACATTATTCTCATTCTCAATGAATCTTTTTATGACATAAGTGTTTGTAGTGATATAAGCGGGGACAGGGATTACATGGAAGGATTCTATTCCATAGAAGGAGCCCGCTACGGCCTTGTCACCTGCCCCAATATCGGCGGCAGGACCAATGATTCAGAATACGAGTTGTTAACGGGCTGCTCCATGGACCGGCTCCGGGCTTCGGCACCCTTCAATTATCTGGACTTGACCCAGGGACCCAGCCTGGCCCGGCTACTACATAAGCTGGGATATGAGACTACAGCCATGCACTGCGGCCAGCCTTCCATCTACAAGCGGGACAGGGGTTACCGGGATCTGGGCTTTACTCATGTTTTGTTAGGGAAGGACCAGTTTCATTATCGGGGCTCCTATGGCAGAAGAGAGTGGCTGGACCAGGATAATTACCGTGATCTCCTGGACCGCTATGACCAGGCCGGCCCCGGCCCCCACTTTTTCTATCTGATGACCTACCAGAATCATAGCGGTTATGACCAGAATGACCAAAGTCTGGATACCGTCCATGTCACCGGCCTGGCTGACCCGGTCCAGGAGGAAGTGGATGAGTATATGACCAGTGTAAATCTGTCGGTCCAGGCCTTCCGCTGGCTGATCTCCCGGCTGGCCCACAGGTCTAGGCATAGGTCCAGGCCACTTGTGGTCTGCATGCTGGGAGATCACGGCCCGCATTTCCTCAGTCAGCTGCCCATAAAAGGCAGCGACCAGTCTACAGATCATAATGAAAATGAAGAGAGCAATGAAAATGTTAAGAATAATGAAAATGAAGAGAACAATGAAGATAATGAAAATGACGGGAAGGATGAGTTATTGAGAAGGGTTCCTTATGTTGTCTGGACCAAGGGGGATTTTAATCTACAGGGTATCGGTGAAGGAATCAGACCAGATGATGAGATAAATCGTGGGATAGAGAATAAGATAGTCAAGGAACCCATGGACATGACAGACTTCATGCCTGCGGTCCTGAGAGGCATAATTTTGTCCACCCAGCTGGAAACTTCCCCATAGAAAGAATATTAGTATATCTCTTTGCAAATATAAATATTTCATAGTGAAAGTAATCTATGACATATGTATTATAATAGAAGAAACTGGAATAATTTTATATTTTATTTATAAAAATAATAATATCAGATTGAAATAATTTGCCAAATATAGTATCTTTTAAGTAAGAGATAATTCTTTATTATAACTGCTGTCTAAGCTCTTCACATTGTTTTTTACTAGAGGGGGAATGAGACCGGTATCCACTAACCGGAGGCCCTGGCTGCAGGGAGTAAAGGGTTGATCCGCCTGCCCCGCAGGCCTGCTTTTGTAGTTTATAAACAAGAGGTTACTGACTTAAGAGGAGGAGGATAATTATGAAAAAGTGGATAGCATTATTGCTGAGTGTAACTATGATACTCAGTCTGGCAGCCTGTTCGGGCTCTGGTGCAGGAGATCCTGCCGCTGGTACGGATCAGGCTACAGAAGCTGCACAAGTGACAACAGAGGCAAAGGTTTCCAACAAAGAGTTGGCGAAAGAAACTGCTGATAATTTCTTTAAGTGCCTGTCAGAAGGAGATATTGAGACTTTAAAGACCTATTGCACACCAGAGGTTCAGGATAGTGTAGGCCTCAATGAACTGGAGAAATCTTTCACCGAGTCATTTTCTCCGTCGACCAGTGAAGGGGAGGCTTACGTTCCTTCGGAAGAGGCTAAGGCTGTTCTCAACGATGCCGTAAGTACTATTTTCAAAGCCTGTATCGAGAAGTATGAGATCGGAGAGATCGAAGGAGCGGATGACCAGACCAGCTATGATGTGCCTGCAACCATGTATGTCAGGTCTGTAGATAGCGAGGATACTTTCGACACCGATGCAGTTCTTTCGGAATCCCTTACAGAGGACATGGTCAATGAGATGATGACGATTGCCCAGGATGAGGGTGAGAATGCCATGTATGATTATATGATGGTTAATCTGATGCCTAAGATGTTTGAAGCTATGTCCGCAGTCATAGAGGCTAAGGAATCCGAGCCTCAGGAAGTCACAATTACGGTAGAAGAGCAGGCAGATGGTACATGGCTTGTCACTAGCACAAGCGGAATGGGTTCCATGGTTCCCGGATCTGAAAATAGTACAGAAGCTGGTGCCGAGACCAGCACGGGACAATAAACATTTTCCCTGACTCCGAATATGGCGGGTTTAGAGATGCAAAAAACTGCAGGTAATTTCCGGTTACCTTTACTGAGGAGACCCTTAAGCCGCAGGATGATTCCTGATAACAGGAACTAATAGATATATAGACTATAATATCATGGTGCGGTTTGCCGGTTTGACCGGCAGGCCGTACCTTTTTAGAATCCTAAATAATAGCAATTCCTTCTGTTGAAAATAAATTGATTCTCCTCTTGTTTTAGAGTATTATTTAACTATCTATAATTTACTTGAATATACATGGTAGAAAGGAGAAAATGTATGAGGATAAAAAAACTTCTATGTCTTACTTTAACGGCTGCCATGATTGGAACTACCGCCGCCTGCGGAAGCTCTGCCGGTATTGATCCCGCAGCGGACAGCCAGGTTGAGCAGGCAGCAAGTACAGAGGCGGGGGCAGAAAATCAGGCTGCATCGGAAGAGATTAAGCCTGAAGATATCTCAGTGACCTGGGAGGACAGCCGTGTCTACAGTAAGGTGACCCTGGGTAATTATCAGGAAGTAGTGACCTATGGCGTCAAGGGTTACGAGGATGTACCCTTCATGTTGGCCTCAGATTACCTCAATATTATGTTTGAAGGTAAGGAGAAGATTTCCACAGAAGACGGGGTCATGAAGATTGCCGTCAACGGGACAGAGGCTGCCATTGATTCCAAGGAGGATACCGTCTGTTTTGAGAACTCAGCCAGATTCGCCGGTCATGGTGTGGTTGATGGACCCATAGTAAGCCAGGAAGAATATGACGTAGTTACTCCCTCGAAGAAGAATGAGTCCAGCCAGACGGAGATCACTCCTCTTACGGTATCTCTCAAGGACTACAGCCTGCCGGTTATCGCCTATGAAGATGACATTCTCATGCCTTTTATGGCCTTGCAGAATGTATTCGGAGGCATAACTTCCACTAACGTACTGGTCTATAACGGAAAAGATTATTATAATTGTGCCGAGTCCAATATGTATGTTGCCAACAGTGAGGATATGTCTCTCGAAGATAGCCCTTATATGAAGGCTATGTACAATGGACCCTTCAGCAAAAAGGCAGAAACGAGCCAGGCCTATGCCGACTATGGCTATAATGCAACCTGTCTGCTGCTGGACCTGACATACGGTCATAAGGAAGAGAAGAATATCAGCTCCTTTGATGAGTATTTCACCAGAATGAATGCCAAGAAGGCCATGAGTTCAACAGATCCGTCCGTTGCCGCAACGGCAGAGATGCTGCTCTTCCAGTACCTCTTTGATTCCGGTCATGATTCTGTGGTTGCTAACCGGACAGTCTTCGGAACCATTGACCCGTCCAATGTAGATGGAGTCATTGAGGATATCAAGGAATCCGATGAAGGCCAGGATCTCTTTGACGAGGGTCAGGCCATCACGGAAGATACCGGAATCGGTGATGCCATTATAGGCTCCCTCCTGGAAAAAGGCTTCAAGCTTCCTGAGGTTGTACCGCTTATTGCCTGGACCATATATTTTGATAATGTCAGAGCAAAGGATTATGGTACGGAGAGGATCGATTATACCGATGATACGGCGGTGATCTATTTCAATTCCTTCCTCCATGATTACACCCGGAATCCTTCCTATTACCTGGCTCCTGTTACTAAGGACGATGAGTCCTTATCCAACTTTGCCTTCCTCTATGACTGTTTCAATGACATCAAGAAGCATAAGGAAGTAAAAAATGTTGTAATTAACATCTGTGATAATGGCGGCGGCTATGCCGCTGGCTTGATTGGCGTTCTTGGCTTCCTCTCCAAAGACGGTGAAGTGAAATTCACCAATATGGATATGCTGACAGGAAGCTACAGGGAAGAGTACTATCATGTTGATACCAATCTGGACGGTGTGGCTGACGACAAGGACGGCTACGGCGGTCAGTATGATTTCTATATTATGACCAGCGGATCTTCCTATTCTTGTGCTAATGCCCTTCCTTACTATGCCCAGAAGGAAGGCCTTGCCAAGATTATCGGAACAAATCCCGGCGGCGGTGACTGTGTAGTAGGAACCTTTGTGGACGCTTATGGTTACTTCTGTGTATATTCCGGCTCCAAGAAGCTGGGAACCATGGAGGGTAAGAAATTTGTCTCCGACGAGAAAGCCACCAAGGTTGATCTTAATATGATGCCCTCCATCGGCGATATCACCGAGGTACCTTGGTATGATCCGGAAGGAATTGCCGATGCGGTTCACCAGTACCAGAATGGCAGCAAAACCATAAAATACAATAATAAGAGTGATGAAGAGAAGATCGGTGACCTGATCCTCAATCTTTTGGAGCATGTGGAAGAGGTTCAGGAAAGAAAAAATAAGGCTAAACAAGACCAGGCCCAGACCAGCGAGGCTTCCACAGAGAAATAAGGCTCTGGAACTCGAGCAGAAAAAAGGCTCCGGAATCCGAGCAGAAAAAAGGCTCTGGAACCTGGGCAGAAATACGGATCTGGAACCCGAGCAGAAATAAAACTCTGAAACCTGAGCTTATCAGAAAATGTTTCCCAGTAAATACATATTATTTATGTAGATTAGCCTATGGACTGCCAGAGCATGGCAGTCCATATGGTTGTTTATCCATAGTTTATCTAGGCGTATTTTTTATGCCTATAATTCTTATACCCTTAATAAAGAGAATACTTACTAGAAATATTAATAAATTAAATAGAGAAGATAGATAGTGCTAGAAGAATTCAAAGATGAAAATATTATTTATCAAAGAAATTAGATAATAAAAGAAAATACATATTATAATATATATTATTATAGAAGATAATAGATGATAATAGAAAATAAATTTTAGAAGAAACAGAAGAATAAGTGGAGAATCAAAAAGGAGGTAAGAATCCATGAAAAAGATCAGCATTATTTTAGCCTGCTGCATGTTGGCTCTTTTGGCAGCGGCTCCCAGTCTCAGAGCTGCTAAGGCTGTCAAGGCCAATAGTACAGAAGAGCCGGCCTCAGGCAAAGAGACGGAGACTGGGGTCCAGGTAAAGGATGCAGATACCATGGCCAAAGCCAAACTGGAAGGCAACCTATTAAAGATCAGGACCCAGGAAGATTTCCAGATGGGGTCCACAGACCAGCTTGCCATAGACCCGGACATAACCCAGGGCGCCCTCAAGCTGGAAGACGGAGCCTTGGAAGGCAGTTTCGTCTCTGCCATCTATGAAGGAAGTAGCTTTACCACCATGGTGGCCTGCTGGAATGCTTCCATTTACGACGGAACAGAAGTGGAGGTCTGGGCCAGGGCCAGACATGAAGGGACCTGGACCGACTGGCTGACCTGGGGTAAATATACTCCTTTCGATTCCCGGGGGACCAAAGATCACAAGGACTGTCCCGACGCCAATGTGGACCAGGATACATTTTCCATGAAAGATGACAAGACAGCCGACGCGGTCCAGATGATGGTCCAGCTGCGCAGGGACAAGGCGGAGACGGCCAGCCCTGTGGTCCGTATGCTGTCCATGACCTTCAAGGGTGGGGACATGGTTCCCACCTACGCCGAAGAGCCGGTGGAAGACCTGCCCGACCAGGTCATGATCCAGGCGCCGGCCTACTCCCAGAAGATCCGCCATCCTGCCCTGGAAGCTGACATCTGCAGCCCCACGGCTCTGACAGTCCTCATGAACAGCAGGGACCCGGACCTGGGACTGCTCCCTGAGGAACTGGCCCTCAACATGAAAGATGAAGCGGAGGACATCTTCGGCAGCTGGAGCTTTGGCGTAGCCAGCGCCGGCCTCTATGGCTTCCAGGCCTACCCCCAGTTCTGTGACCAGAATATTCTCCTCCAGGAACTGGCCAAGAGTCATAGCCTGGCCGTAACCTTAAAATATACCAATAACAAAGATTCAGCCGACCTGCCCTATCTGGAGGGAGTCATCGGTGAGACCAAGGGTCACCTAATCGCCCTCATCGGTTATGTCTATGAGGAAGGCATCCGGGATGACGACCATCTCTACATCTATGCCAGCGATTCCTTCTGCGACAGCGACCAGACCGCCTATAGAAAATATAAGTGGACCCAGCTGGAAGCCTGTTTAAAGGGCCTGGCCTACATTCTCCCCGACAGCCAGAGGGAGCTAGAAGATCCCTATATCACAGGAGTGACCAGGGAAAAGGCAGACTTGGAAACCGTGGAAGGCCAGGAGAACTGCTACCGCTTTAGCAAGGACGGCCAGGACCTGGATATGACCCGGTTCACAAAGGGTAATGGAATCTTTGCCTGTACCGTGGAAGGAGCCAAGGTGGATATGAAAGAGGACCTGGTTGATGGTGATTATTCCATCGCCTATGGGAAATCGGTCCAGAGCCCTGTCAATGATGTCTTCTTCTATGATATCCCTTGCAATGATGACGGCAGCATACAGCTGGACCGGAAGGTGGTCTTTGAGAAAATGGGCGTTGAAGACCAGGGACAGGCGATCACAGTATATGCCATATCTGACCGAGGCTACTGCTATCAGGCGACTTTGGACTAGGAATCCGACCCTATTATTGGGCAGTGAAATTATATGTAAAATTTTTTTTTTAAAATTCTAAAAATTATTATTAATAAATTAGAAGAATGGTGCTATAATAAGCTTGCTTATTATTTATAACGATTAATCTCATAATGAACCTAATAAGTAATATAGTTTGGAGAAAACAGCACAAAAAGGTGAAGGAAGATGTTCTTATAATCATCGGAGAAGCCAGCTGTTTGATTCCAGGCAGGTTATTGAAATAAAAGAAGTATGACAAATTTTAAAAATGGAGTGTTGTAATGAGTTTATCCAAAAAAGTATGTATAGCGATATCTGCGGTTTGCCTGATTCTACTGGGCGTCATCTTCCTATCCTGGCATCAGAAGTCAGTGAAGGAAAGCCAGATGACTGCCGCTGAGAGAGAAAAAAGCAACGCGGAGATCTCCAGCATCTACAAGCGGAAGGTGGAGGAGGCCAAAACAGCCACGGAACTGGAAGACAGTGAGACCAAAGAGACCACTGACGGTGACAAGGAAGAAGATAAGACAGAAGAGGCCACAGCCGCTGACAATCAGGCAACGGAAGAAAGCAAAAAGGAATCTACAGAGGCCAAGGAAGACCAGTCCAGCAGTGATATCGGTGTCCCGGCCGTAGGCCAGGGTTCAGCTTCCTTCCAGGGAGCTTATCAGATGCTGAAGGCCCAGCAGCCCATAAAGTTGCTGGTGGTAGGGGATTCGGTCGCAGCCGGCAAGGCTGCCAGCCAGAAGGAGACCAGCTGGCCGGAGCTTTTAGCTGACGGCCTGGAAAGACGTTTTGGCTCCCAGGTGACCCTGACCAATAAGTCCATGGATCAGGTTTCTCTTTTTGCCACCTATGGCCAGGTCATGGGGGCCGGTGGATCCGGGACTCCAGATGACCAGACAGAGTATGATCTGGCAATCATCTGCTGCGGCAAGGAAGAAGATGACACCGACTTTGGTCTCGGTTATGAGGCAGTGGTCCGGGCCATCCACAGAAGATACCCTGCCTGCACCATTATGACCATATGCCAGCAGAACGTGGAAGCAGATTCCGTCATGGACCAGGAACTTAGCAGGATCAGCAAGGCTTATAATACAGCTTTAGTGGATATAAGAAAGACCTTTGGCGGTCAGGAAGACCAGCTTCTTGATGAAGCCGGCTATCCCAATGACGCCGGCCATAAGATGTATGCCCAGTCTCTCTTCACTGCTATTTATCAGCGGGCTGAGAAGGGAGATGACGGCCAGGTACCGGACCGGGACCCTGTGATAGCAGGTGCAGCAACCTATGACAAATGTAGCTATTTCCCGGCAGACCAGTTCAAGAATGTTAATAATACTACAATGGAGATAACAACAGGGCAGGTCAGCGGCATCTTAGGTATAGATTATTACGCCTATAATGAGGATGAAAGTGTCAGCCTTGATATCGATGGATCTTCCTTCAGCCTGCCGGCCTTGAATCTGGCAGGGGAAGGCCAGCGGGTGATCCGTCTGGTTAAGACTAACTTTACAGCTAATGATAAGATCAGTGTCAGTTTCCGGGACAAGGACCAGGCAGACCAGTTTGACGGCCTGCTTATCGTAGGTCCATGACCAGATGATAGAGCTAAGAAAGGCATATAAGTATATAATCAGAATTTATTATTGCTAAACCACTCTATTTAGTCTTTGCCGGTTATGAATCAATCAGGTAAAAAAATGGAATAGGTGAATATATTAGGAGAGATTAAAAAAAGTTCATAAAAAGTATTACCAATAATAGTAAATATTTGCATATTAGTACACTTGCAATTCCCGAATAAATCATGTAAAATATATACCGTTAAATTAGGTGAGTCGATATATAGTCTTTTGTTAATATGATATTTTTAATATATTAGCCTTTGACTAGTTTGTATTTGGCTGAAGCCAAGGTTTATGGTGATAATGTGATTGATTTCCATACTCATATACTCCCGGGTATAGATGACGGGAGCAGAGATATTCAGACAACAAAAGAGATGCTGGATATGGAGAGGGAGCAAGAGGTAACTAAAATTATTGCTACCCCTCATTTTTATGCTTCTCAGATGCCCAAGGACCAGTTTTTAAGGCACAGGGATGGCAGCTGGAACCGGGTACGGGACCGGCTTTATAAGGATGAACAGGCCTATCCCCCCATCAGACTGGGAGCGGAGGTATACTACTTCAGGGATATGGGCCGGTCTGACCTGGATGATCTATGTATCGAGGGAACAAGGCTGCTGCTTCTGGAGATGCCCTTTGCTCAGTGGACCAAGGGAATCCTGAAGGATGTAACAGATTTGATCCGAAGGCAGGAGCTTAAGGTGATCATCGCCCATGTGGAGCGCTTTTATCCTTATCAGAAGGATAAGGGGATCTGGGATGAAGTATTCCGCCTTCCTTTGGTTGCCCAGTTTAATGCTGGCTGTCTCGACAGCTGGACCCGGAGAAGACTGCCTTTGCGGTTTATCAAAAGCGGTTATCCTGTACTCCTGGGCAGTGACTGCCATAACACCCAGTCCAGAAAGCCCAACCTTAGGGAGGGCAGGAGAATCCTGGAAAAGAAGCTGGGGCCTGCCTGTCTGAAGGATATCGACGATTTGGGTGAAAGACTCTTAAAGGATTATAGCCTATGAGTAAGCAGAAGAATATAAAGACGATTCTGATCGCTGCCGGTATCGTGGTTGTGATGGCTGTGGTGGCTGTTGTGGCCTATTCCCTGGAAGGGAAGATGTCGGAGGCTGGTGTCAATGAAGACAGTTATGAGGGATCGAGTAAGGAGTGGAAGGAAGACTGGCAGGGAAGTCTGCTGACCTTCGGAGATCAGACCTATCGGGTCCAGGACCGGTGTGAGACCTTTCTTTTAGCGGGAACAGACCTGTCCGGAGAGGAAGGCAGCCAGGGAGAAGAATATGCCGGAAGTCTTGCAGACTTTCTGGCTCTCTATGTGGTCAACCATACAGACCACACTTATGCCGTCCTGCCCATAGACAGGAATACCATGGTGGATGTGCCCATGCTCAACCGGGCGGCTGACCCTGAAGATACCTATTATGAGCAGATCTGTACATCCCACTGGTATGGAAGCAACCGTTGGCAAAGCTGTGAGAATACAGCAGGATGTGTGTCGTCCTACCTGGGTGGTCTTCCCATAGATGGTTATTACTTTATCAGTATGACCCAGATTCCGGCTATTAACCATGCCTTGGGAGGGGTGACTGTCACCCTGACCGATGACTTCACTGATTCAGATCCGGAGATGGAAAAGGGTAAGAGTTTAAAGCTCAGTGACGAGCAGGCAGAGATTTTCGTCCGGTCCAGAATGAGTATGGATGACGATGCCAACAGTAAGCGGATGAGCAGGCAGAGGGTCTACTTTACGGCAGCCATGAAACAGATTCGGGCCAGGCTCAAAGAAGATTCCAATTATGTGAATAATCTCTACGATAGCTTTGATAAGGTGGCAGATACTACTATCAAAAGTAAACAATTGTCCAGAGCCATCAATGCCTTTATATCCTATAAAGACAAAGGAATTCTGGAGATTCAGGGAGAAACGAAGTTGGGAGATACTTTCAAGGATGGTGTCTCTCATGAGGAATTCTATCCTGACAGCCAGTCGGTCCTGGAGATTATGAACCAAATCTACACCTTGACTCCTGAGGAGGAAGGGTAGAATGGTATATTTATATTGTATATTTAACAATAATGAAGTAGCTATGAATACAGCACAGAGAAAGGCAGAGAAGCATGAACGATAACCTTAACAGGCCACTTTCAGATGATACGACAGAGATAGATCTTCTCGATCTGTTATCTTACTACCTGTCAAAGTGGCCTTATATTCTGATGGGACTTCTGGTGGGGGCAGTCATAGCCGGCTGTTATACCTTCTTTATGATAACGCCTAAGTATACAGCTACATCTAAACTTTATATGGTCTCCTCCTCCAATGATTCGGTGGTTGACCTGACTGACCTGAATATTGGTACCTCCTTGTCCAGTGATTATGCGGAACTGCTTAAGGTCCGGCCTATTCTGGAAGGAATTATTGAAGAAGAGGGTTTGGATTACGATTATGACCAATTATCAGATATGATTAATCTGACTTCAATAGGGGATACTCGAATACTTCAGATTGATGTGGAGAGTCCCAGTCCCAAGGAGGCCATGACCATAGCCAATGCTTTGGCGGACAAGGCGGAAAGTGAAATCCCCCGCCTGATGGATACCTCCAAACCAAATATCGCCGAGTACGCTATCCAGCCAGACAAGAAGAGTTCACCCAGTCTGACCAAGAATACCTTGATTGGTGCCTTGCTTGGAATGGTCCTGCTTCTGGTTATTCTGACTGTGCCTTATCTGATGGATGATTCCATCAACAGTTCTGAAGATGTTGAAAAACTCTTTGGCGTACTGCCGCTGACGGTGATTCCTGAGGGAAAACTTGATGATATAGAAGAAGATGGACAGATAGGCGGTAGGACAGAGGAGGCCGAGGGATGAAGGAATTAAGATTAGAAAAGATGAGAGAGCTTCCCTATGCCATGGAAGAGGCTGTAAACCGGCTGCGAATCAATATCGGTTTTCTCGGTAAGGATGTCCGCAAAATCATGGTAGTCAGTGCCATGCCTAATGAAGGGAAAAGCCTGGTCTGTGCTCATTTGTGGAGACAGATGGCCAACAGTGGAATTAAAAGTGTTTTGGTGGATTGTGATATGAGGAACTCTGCTTTAGTGGGCCATTATGGTATCCGGGTAAGTAGTGGGAATCCATCAGATAAAAACTATGGGACCAGTAATTATCTGTCCTCTGAAGATCCTTTGGACCAGGTGGTCTATCATACTCAATATCCGGATGGGGATTTTATCCCTAATTTTGATAATGTGGTCAATCCCTCTTTGTTACTTGAGGGAAGTCGGTTCAGTCAGATGCTTGACAGCCTGGCTAAAGACTATCGGTATGTATTTGTAGATTCTCCGCCCCTTAATCTGGTATCTGATAGCGAAACCATTGGCCATTATTGTGATGGAGCCATTATTGTAGTGAGGGCAGGAGAAACCTCCAAGAAGCTGGTGACTAATACCATTAATCAACTGGAGCGGGCTGGCTGTCCGATCCTGGGTCTGGTTTTGAACCGGGTCAAGGGTACACAGGGAGGCTATTATTCCAAGAGATATGGATCCTATTATGGAAAGAATTCCGGTTACTATTACGGGAAATAATGAAGGAATCTCGCATGAATTCCATGCTTGATTTATATCAGAGCGCCAACTCTGGACTATACTTGAGGAAAGGAGGGATTTCCATTGGTAAAATTAGCTAAGAAAGCTGCTGTATTAGCACTTTCTGTTACGTTAGCACTTGGTTCATCAATCTCAGCTTTTGCTGCAACATCCCCATCACAGGGTGGAACAACAACACAGCAGAAGGAGCCAACCACAAGTAACCAGCAGACAACTACTACAGCACAGCAGGCTGCTACAGATCCTTTTGCAGGATCAATCATCAGAGTAAAGCAGGCAAACCAGTCTACTTTACTTCAGAAGCTCGTATACACTCAGACTTCTCTGATTCTTCCGGATACTTTGACTTGGCATGGCGGCATCTACAGACTGTCTGTAATCAAGTCTAAATCCTTAAAGTCTGCTACAAGCCTTACAACTCTTACGATCGGAAAAGGCATTCTGACCATCGAGAAGAATGCTTTCAGCGGATCTAATATTACTGCAATTAGATTTGTAGGTACACAGGTTCCGAAGATCAAAGATGGAGCTTTTAAGAACTCTAAGGTTAAAGTTATCTACATAACCTCTAAGATGTCTAAAAAGAAATACAAGAAGTTGAAGAAGGCTTTAAAGAAGGCAGGTTTCAAGGGTAAGATTCTGAGAAGATAATTTGAAAAAGGGCATCTGTCCTTTGGACCAGAACCCAATTGGGAATTACTCTCAACACATGTGCAGGGGGTTATGCCGCTGGCATAGCCTCCTGCATTTTTCATTGTGCGCCTGGCGGCGCACGTTTCTAACGGGTGAAAGTCCCGAATCCGCCCGGTAGTGGGAAGGATATAGCCGAAGGCGAGGACGGGGGTTAGTCACCCCCTACTACTCGATTGTTTTTAATTATATAAGATGAGTATAGAGAGCTCTGTTATTAAGATTTTGTCTGTTTGCTAAAGGATATAAAGATATCCTTCATTTTAAAAGTGAAAAAAACTGCCGGATGGCAGATGATATAATACCTTTCATGAGAAAGAAAAAATAAAAACATAAAAAGGCGCTTTAACTGTATGTAAAAAATTATTTTCAAGGTTAAAGCAAGTGCATTAATTATTATGGTTTGAAAGGAAGACTCCTGATGGTTAGAGGGAAAAATACGGAGAAACCCATAGAGAAAAAGAATAATAAAGGCAGAATAGAACACTGGCAGCAGGTTATGGCTTATTTGATAGTTTATGATCTTCTTGCTGTAACAGTCTCCTATTTTATGGCACTTTTAATAAGATTTGAATTCCGGTTTTCCTCTATTCCGATAAAGTTTTTTAATGCATGGATTAAGTTTGCTCCTATCTATGCTATTTTTTGCCTTGCTGTATTTACGGTCTTGAGACTTTATAAAAGTATCTGGCGTTTTGCCAGTTTTACGGAATTAAAGCGGATTACGATAGCATCAGTAGTTACCTGTATTTTTCATACAGTTGTAATTACTATTTTTGTTATGCGTATGCCCATCACTTATTATGTGATAGGCGCTCTTTTACAGTTTATCCTTATTACCGGTGTTCGTTTTGCTTATCGGTTTATTTTGCTGCTTCGGTCCAGTCAGCGTGAGAAGGAAAATACGCGGGTAATGCTGATCGGAGGAGGTGCTGCAGGTCAAGTGCTTTTAAGGGAGATGCAACGGGCAGATGAGATAGATGAAAAGGTAGTCTGTATTATCGACGATAACCGGAATAAATGGAACCGGGAGATTGATGGGGTCCCGATTGTCGGGGGCAGAGATGTCATCGTAGAGAATGTGGATAAGTATCAGGTGGAAAAAATCTATATTGCCATCCCCAGTATTACAGCCAAAGAGAGAAAAGAAATTATTGAAATCTGCCGGCAGACAGATTGTGAGATTAAGAATCTGCCGGGTATGTACCAGTTGGTCCTTGGTAATGTATCGGTCAGTAATCTTAAGAAAATCGATATCGAAGACCTGCTGGGCCGTGAGCCGGTGAAGATGAATTCCAGAGAGGTGCGGGAGTATCTGGAGGATAAGACGGTGCTGGTGACCGGTGGCGGTGGAAGCATAGGATCTGAGATTTGCAGGCAGGTGGCTTTGGTACCTGGTTTGAAACGGCTAATTATATTTGATATCTATGAGAATAATGCCCATGGGATTAGTCTAGAACTCAAAGATAAGTATCCTGACATGGATTTGGTTGTATTGATTGGATCTGTCCGTAATAGTGGCAGGATAAAACAGGTATTCCGCGACTATCGGCCGGATATCGTCTTTCATGCGGCGGCCCATAAGCATGTACCTTTGATGGAGATGAGTCCTTGTGAGGCCATCAAGAATAATGCCATAGGAACTTACTATACAGCCTATGCGGCTATGGCTTATAACTGTAAAAAGTTTGTGCTGATTTCAACAGACAAGGCTGTTAATCCAGTGAATGTTATGGGAGCAAGCAAAAGAATTTGTGAGATGATTGTCCAGACCTTTGCTAAGAAGATTGAAGAGGGTAAGGCATCAGATTTACCAGAGTTTCATTCCCATGGTAGTGCCAAGGATCCCTTTCATCATAAATTGTTGATAGATGATAATCCCGAGACAGAGTTTGTCGCAGTTCGGTTTGGCAATGTGCTGGGCAGTAATGGGTCTGTCATTCCAAGGTTCCGGGAGCAGATTGTAAAGGGAGGTCCAGTAACTGTTACCCATCCGGATATTATCAGATATTTCATGACTATTCCTGAGGCAGCAGCGCTGGTGCTTACTTCAGCCACTATGGGGAATCCGGGCAGGATTTATGTACTAGATATGGGTACGGCTGTTAAGATTGATGATCTGGCCAGAAATATGATCCGATTGTCAGGATTTAAGCCAGATGAAGATATTAAGGTGGTTTATACCGGTTTAAGACCAGGTGAGAAACTTTATGAAGAACGGTTAATGGATGAGGAAGGCTTAAAGAAGACCTCCAATAATCTGATTAATATAGGAATGCCCATTGCTTTTGATGAAGATCAGTTCCTTGTTCAGCTGCAGGGTTTGATGGAAGCTGCCTATCAGGACCGGGAGGATATCCGGGAATTAATCGCTGAAGTGGTGGATACCTATCATCCGGCAGGAGAACATGGTACTGAGGAGAAGGGTCGGGCTTATGAAGAACAGCGGAAGGCTATGAGAATCAAAATGATGGGTTAAAAATACCAATGGTGTATGAAGGATTCAGAGTAAAATATAATAATAGTGAATATGAATTCATTTTTATAAATAGTCTATAATTATGTAGATATTACATTTAATTTATGATAGTATTAGGCTCGTGGGAATAATTCGCATCTATAGATTAATTATTTAAGAAAGTGAAATATTAAAAAATACTTATTGTATAATAATTAATATTTAGTAGTATAGGTTAGTAAAAGATTCAAGATGCTAATTTTATAATTAATAAATCAACTATTATTAAATGAAACAAGTACTTTTGATCTAGAGATGCGAAAACTAGGAAGATTTATTAAGATTAGAAAAATTAGTGTAATATATACTACTTATGATAAAGATTAGCTCTTTCAGATTTGTAGATAATTATAAATCATATTTTTATTATTACGATAATAGTATAGAGGAGAAGTAAAAAATGAATAGAATCATCAAAGACTCTAGATTTCTTGGGATAGAACCATTTGAATCAAAAGTATGGTTGTCATCTCCTACTATGCATGGGGACGAACAAAAATGGGTGGATGAGGCCATTCGGACCAATTGGGTATCTACAGTTGGGGCTAATATTAATGCTATAGAAGAACTGGTAGCAGATCATATAGGTGTGAAGTATGCGGTTGGTCTTTCCTGCGGAACATCTGCTCTTCATCTTGCCACCAAGTTGGCAGGAGAAAAGCTTTATGGGCAAGCTAGACCAAATCGAGGAACATTAGAAGGACATAAAGTGTTTTGCTCTGATTTAACTTTCGATGCTTCCATAAATCCTGTCGCTTATGAGGATGGGCAAGCTATTTTCATTGATACTGAGTATGATACCTGGAATATGTGTCCCTACGCTTTAGAAAAGGCTTTCGAATTATATTCAGACGTAAAGTTAATTGTTCTTGCTCATCTTTATGGTACACCAGGAAAGATGGAAGAGATTAAGGCTATCGCTGACGCCCATGGTGCTTTGATCGTGGAGGATGCAGCTGAAAGTTTGGGCGCAAAATATAAATTAAAGGGTAATTGGGTAGAAACAGGTACTCTTGGCGATTATAATGCTATTAGTTTTAATGGTAATAAAATTATCACTGGTTCTGCAGGGGGAATGTTTTTGACTAATTCCAAACAAGATGCAGAAAAGGTTAGAAAATGGTCTACACAAAGCCGGGAGGCTGCCCCCTGGTACCAACATGAAGAAATAGGTTATAATTATCGCATTAGTAATATCATTGCTGGAGTGATTAGAGGGCAGATGCCTTACCTTGATGAACATATAGCTCAGAAAAAGGCAATATGGGAAAAATACAGGAAGGGATTGGCAGATCTGCCTGTAAAGATGAATCCCTGGGACAGGGAGAAGAGTATTCCCAATTTTTGGCTTTCTTGTATGATTATTGATCAAGAAGCTATGGCTCCTATGGTTAGAGGAGAGCAGGATTACCTATATAAGAGTCAGTCAGGTAAGAGTAGTCCTCAGGAGATTCTTGATGCACTTACTGCTTTCAATGCTGAAGGTCGGCCTATTTGGAAGCCCATGCATATGCAGCCGATATACCGGATAAACCCCTTCGTCACAGTCGAGGGAAACGGTAGAGGCCGCACAAATGCTTATATTTCAGGCAGTTCTGTCGATATTGGGGCGGATATTTTCCGCAGAGGGCTGTGTCTTCCCAGCGACAACAAGATGACTCCGGAGCAGCAGGACGTGATTATTGACATCATTCACAGGTGCTTCCTGTAAGGCAGGTTACATTGGTTGAATGTGAATCAAGCAGTCAAATTGTATCAGTAGTATATGAATGAGGGCTGCATATTGGAAAACTGGTGTAGGCTGAATGCAAATCAGATGCTCAAATGGACATCTGCTGAATATGCATTGGATAGATCCAAAAAAGGAGAAGAATATGGAATTGAAATGGTTTTTTGCAAAAGCAATGAAATATATTTTTTCCCCTTCTGCCATGAAGAACTGCCAAATAGACAGGCTTGCGAAAGTCGGAGCAAGATGTGACTTGACAAAGGTTTCAGTTGCAAAGTGCTCATATATAGGAAGTGGGTGCTTTTTTGTTAACACATCAGTTGGAAAATTCTGCTCCATTGCCGAAAGATGCGTTGGGGGAGGTGCTACGCACCCGACGGGATATGTATCGACCAGTCCAGCTTTTATTATGGGACTAAATGGCACAAAACGCAAGTTTGCGGCTCATTCTTCGATCAGAACACCGCGAACTGTAATAGAAAACGATGTGTGGCTGGGTACTGGGGTTTATATAAAAGCAGGCGTGACAATACATACTGGTGCTATTGTCGGAATGAACAGTGTAGTAACACATGATATTCCTGCTTATGAAATATGGGCTGGTAATCCCGCCAGAAAAATCAAAGATAGGTTCGATGATGAAATCAAATCACGGCTGCTTGATAGTGAATGGTGGGAATACGATGATGAGAAGTTGCTTGCCGTCGCGGGTTTCTTCAATGATCCAAAGAAGTTTCTGGAGGCAATATCAGGTAAATGATTTCATGGAGGTAATCCGATGAGAGAACTTGAATATCCATTCGATTCTAAGCTTATCATGCGGAAGCGTAAGGCGTTGAAGCGTGAAATGCTGGAAGATGGAAGTAAACGCCTATCCAAAAATATAGCCGTCTTAGGTGGTTCTACAACAAATGATCTTGTGGACATATTGGAGCTGTTTTTATTAAATTATGGAATTCGGCCATCGTTTTATCAGTCTGAGTATGGTCAGTTCTGGGAGGACGCTATGTTTGACAATCCGGAACTGGATGAGTTCAAGCCTGATGTGATCTATGTCCACACAACAAACCGTAATATATTCCCTTGGCCGGAGATCGGAGAATCTCCCGATTCTGTTGACTGGAAACGCACAGAGCAGTTTGAACGGTTCACCTCCATGTGGGAATCGCTAAATAATAAGTACCACTGCCCCATTATTCAAAACAACTTCGAACTACCCTATGCCAGAATTATTGGAAATATGGATAATTATGCAAATTGGGGGGGCACTAGGTATGTAACAACCTTGAATCTCCTTTTTGCTGATTATGCAGAATCACATGATAGTTTATACATCAATGACATCAACTATCAGTCAGCGGATTTTGGCTTAGATAAATGGTATGACCCATTTGCATGGTACATGTACAAGTATGCGGTAAGCTTAGACGCTATTCCCACGCTGGCGTTCAATGTGGCGAATATTATCAAAGCTATCTATGGCAAGAACAAGAAAGCATTGGCTATCGATCTTGATAACACAATGTGGGGCGGAATTGTTGGAGATGATGGTGTAGAAGGGCTTTCCATTGGAAATGAAACTTCAAAAGGTCAGATTTACATGGAATTCCAGCAGTACCTTAAAAAGATCCAGAAGGGCGGCATCCTCTTGAATGTCATTTCTAAGAATGAAGAAGAGAATGCAAGAGCAGGTCTTAATCATCCTGGAATGGTACTGAAGCCAGATGACTTTATCGCTATTAAAGCTAACTGGGAGCCGAAGAGTCAGAACCTTGTTAATATGGCCGCAGAGTTATCTCTTGGTGTCGATGCCTTTGTGTTTGTGGATGACAATCCAGCAGAACGGGAAATTATCAGGCAGCAAGTACCCAGTGTAGGCATACCGGAATTAGAAAGGGCTGAAAACTACATCAGGGCTATAGATAGAGCCGGATATTTTGAAATGATTTCATTCTCAGCGGATGATGTCACACGAAATAAGATGTACAAGGAAAATGCGCAGAGGGCGAGCCTTCAGAGTAAGTTCTCTGACTATAGCGAGTATCTGAGAAGCCTGGAGATGGTGGCTGAGATTAGATCATTCCAACCGGTTTATCTTGACCGTATTGCTCAGCTCACCAATAAGAGCAATCAGTTCAACCTCACAACTCTTCGCTGTACACGTGATGAGATTGAAGCTATGAGCCGAGATGATTCCTATATCACGCTATATGGAAAGCTGGAAGACAAATTCGGCGATAATGGTGTCGTAGCAGTAGTTATTGGGAAAAAGACTGGCGATGAGCTGGATATCATCCTTTGGCTGATGTCATGCCGTGTCCTCAAAAGAGATATGGAGTTTGCCATGATGGATGAGTTGGCGTTAAAGGCTATTGCCGCAGGGTTGAAAACTGTCAGAGGACATTACTATCCCACAGTGAAAAATGGCATGGTAATGGAATTCTACGGAACCCAGGGGTTTGAAAAGATTTCTGAGGATGCTGGCGGTAATTCAGAATGGCTGATGAAGCTGGATGGCTACGAGAAAAAGAACCATGTGATTAATGTAAAGGAGAATTAAGACCATGACCAGAGAAGAAGTGTATGCAAAGCTGTTACCGGTGTTTAAAGATGTGTTTGATGATAGGAGAATTAAGATAAGCGATGATACTGTATCAACGGATATAGTCGGATGGGATAGTCTGATGTATATCCAGCTTATAGATGCTGTCCAGGACGAGTTTGGGATTGAGTTTGCAGTTGAGGATGCCGCGAATATGAAAAATGTTGGTGAACTCGTTGATCTGATTATGAAGTTGGTGGGGTAAGGTAGTGTGAAAGATAGTAGAGGACAGCCAAGAAGTGGCGCACTTAAACAAGCTATTGAAAAATAGCCTTTAGCAACAGGGTTGATTTATAAGGACTTGCTATGAGGCAAGCTGGGATTCGTCGATGATCCCTTCTGCGATTAAAAGTTTTTTAGCCTGTTTGATAGCCTTCTCTTTCTGCTTTTCCTTGAGAGATTCAGGCATATCAATCTTGTAGAGATCGGTGGGATTCCATACCTCGCCTGTAGACAGCATTTGATAGGCGGCAGTAAGGATCATCCTGGCGATCGCAATGATGGCACGTTTCTTACCGCGACGTTTCA
>ODAI012305672.1_pt1 | contig 26853 bp, 18 predicted proteins | sample 1539321 | NCBI WGS metagenome assembly ODAI01 (sample SAMN02144231, study PRJEB22623) | gut metagenome | biome: sheep rumen | host: Ovis aries | place: New Zealand
AGGCGAATGGAGGCAGTGAGCAATTCCCATCTATATCGCTTTTTTCTGCATTATTGCCTGCGTTCTCCTCTCCGGATTCTTTTCCGCGTCAGAAATGTCTTTTTCCTCCTGCAACCGCCTGCGTCTTCAGCGGCTTGCGGATGAGGGCAACAATCACGCCAAACGGACACTGTCCATTCTGGAGCGCTATGACAATCTCCTTTCAACCATTCTCGTAGGAAATAATCTGGTCAATATCGCTGCCTCCTCCGCCGGTTCCGTACTGGCCATCCTGTTGCTGGGGGAATCGTATACCTGGCTTGTGACAGCGGTCATTACCATTCTGATTATCATTTTCGGCGAGACCATTCCGAAAATTTCCGCGAAAAAGCAGCCGACGCAGATGGCTCTGCGTTACGCCGAACCGATTCATTTTCTCTCCATCATTTTCAAGCCCATCACCTTTGTGGTCGTCTCGCTGGTCAATCTGATCAGCGGCTTTCTGAAAGGCGAGTCCGCCCAGGAAGAGGATAACGCCGCCGATGAGCTCCATACCATCATCGACACGGCCGAAAACGAAGAGGTGATCGATGAGGATGCCTCTGACCTTGTCAATGCCGCCATTGATTTCTCGGATAAATCCGCGTCGGAAATCATGACCGCCCGGGTGGACATGCTGGCCATTGATATTAACGATGACCGGAAAGAGATCATGCGGATTCTGAGCACCTCCCGTTATTCACGGATTCCGGTGTATGAGGACAGTCCGGACAACATCATCGGCGTTCTTTCCCTCAAGCATATCCTGAAGGCGATGCTGGACAACAAAGAGGTGGATATCCGCTCTCAGATGCTGCCGCCCTGTTATGTCTACAAGACCATGAAACTGCCTGCGGTATTGTCAACGCTCAACGCCGCCCGGCAGCACCTGGCTGTGGTGACCGATGAATACGGGGGAACGCTGGGTGTCGTCTCCATGGAGGATGTCCTTGAACAGCTGGTTGGGGACATCTGGGATGAAAACGATACGGTTCATCCGGAGATGGTGGAGGAAGAGGACGGGTCCATTCAGATGGACGGTGACATGCCCATTTCCTCTCTGCTGGAAAGCATGAAGTGGAATGAGGATGAATTTGATTTTGAAAGCGAAACCGTCGGCGGATGGTGCATCGAAATTCTGGATGCTTTCCCGACGAAAGGTCAGACGTTCTCGTACAGGAATCGCCAGTTTACCATACTGAATACCGAGGGCCGCCGGGTTCGCCGCATTCGTATTTCACCGGACATTTCTGAGCAGAAAGAGATTTCCGAGTGAGAATAGGCCAATAAACGTATCCGCGTCTTGCAGCGGATACGTTTTCCCTTTATATACGTGTTCTAGCCGAATGATCCGGCAGCGACGTTTTAACGAAAGGAGTCCCAATGGCTGCATTTAATCCTGATCAGATCAGAGCAATTGAAGCAGATAATCATACCATTCTGGTTTCGGCCGCCGCCGGATCCGGAAAAACGACCGTCATGGTAGAAAAAATCAAACAGACGCTGCTGAAGCATCCGGACAAGCATCTGTCAAACATGCTGGTCATTACCTTTACCCGGGAGGCGGCGAGCAACATGCGCCGCAAACTCCAGGACCTCCTGATCGCCTCGGCGGAGGATCCCTCCCTTTCCGAGATGCAGCACAGTGCGGTTTCTGCGGCGCTGGATGAGATCGAAAATGCACAGATTTCCACCATTCACTCGTTCTGCATTCAGGTCATCCGCAGCGGCTTTCATCTTCTTGATGTCGATCCGCTCGTCCGTGTCGGCGAAGAGGGAGAGGTTGCTCCCATGTTCGACGCGGCGTTCGAGGAGACCATGAACACCTTTCTGGATCCTGACAGGGTCAAAACGGTTCCGGAGCTGACGGACGGGGACTATCAGGCGGTTCTCACGCTGCTTGGTGCTTTCTCGAGCGATGAGATTCTTTCCATGTTCCGTTCCCTGTACGGAGCCATGATGGGCATCCCGGATCCTTTTAACCGCCTTCATGAACTGATTCAGCATATCAGTCTGCCCAAAGACCGGCATCCCTGGGTGGCAGAGATCCTTTCCGCCCTCCGGATGGATCTGACCGGCCTTTCCTCCTGTCTGGACAGCGAACAGCAGCTGGCACAGATGCTGCCCGGGTTCCCGGACGTTTCCGCCACTGCTGAGGCAGACCGTGCCGCGCTTGAGGGACTTGAGCAGCGTGTATCTGCCGCAGATTCCGCGGAATCCTTCCTTGAAGCGGTTACAGAGGTCTCGGATTCCATGCCGAAACTGAAGCCTCAGCGGAAACTGTCTCCGGCGGACAAGGAATTCTACGAGGAATTCAAAACCGCCCGGGCAAAAATCAAAGGGCAGAAAGGGCTCCTCAACAGGGTACAGGCGGATCTGACTGACCTTCTGGATCCGGCGCAGGAGAGCGATAACCTGAAAATCCAGCAGGAACTTCAGGGGCTTGAAATCCTGATACGCCAGTTTGCGCTTGAATTCCGCCGGCAGAAGCAGAGCGCCAATGTCATCGATTTTTCCGATATGGAACAGATGACCTACCGGCTTATGACGGATTCGCAGCATCCTGAAATACGGCAGACCCTGCAGATGCAGTACACCGATATCTATGTTGATGAAAGCCAGGATGTTTCAGCCATTCAGAGTGCCATCATCCACGCGCTTCATTATTCCGGCAATCATCTTTTCATGGTAGGCGATGTCAAGCAGAGCATCTATCGGTTCCGGCACGCAGAACCGCGTCTTTTCATGCATCTCAGAGACACCTATTCCATGGACGAGGATGCAGAGGAACGGAAAATCTATTTTCAGGATAATTACCGTTCCTCAGCCGGTGTCATTGACAGCGTGAACCAGGTCTTCACCATGGCCATGAACCGCGCGGTCAATGAACTGGATTACGAGGAGGGGGACACGCTGCGGGCGAATAAAGAGGGTAACTGGCCCACAGAGGTCATTCTGCTGAGGCCTGAGGGTGATCCTGCCCCCACATCTTTGCAGGTGCTTGAGGCACAGTGCATGACGGCGGCCGAAAAGATTTCGCAGCTCCTTTCCGGCAATGCAGAGGGAGAACAGCCCATCCAGTACAGGGATATCGCCATTCTTCTTCGGAGCGCCCGCACCGACGCGCCGCGAATGGTGGAAATCTTCAAGCGTCTTCACGTTCCCGTGTATTATGACGGCGCGATGAATTATTACGGACTGTCGGAGATCGCCATTTTTCTCTCCCTTCTGAACGTGATTGACAACATGCATCAGGATATTCCTCTGCTGGCCGCCCTCAGGCAGACACCTTTTTATCTCACCGATCATGACCTTCAGGCCATACGGATGATTGCCCCCGGGCGGCTTCCGTTTTATGAAGCCTTTGAAAAGGCAACCCTTGAGACCGATCTGCCCATTGGAAAACGGTGCGCAGAGGTTTACCGGCAGATCGAGGAATGGCACCTTCTGTCCGGAACCATGAAAGCCTCCGACTTCATCTGGCGTCTGCTCCGTGAAACCGGGTTCTATGCCGTTTGCGGGGCATACCCGGACGGCCGTCTTCGCCAGAATAACCTTGATACCCTTTATCAGAAAGCGCTGGACATGGAAAAGCGGGGGATTTACCGCCTTTCGGATTTCCTTTCCCAGATTCAGACCGTGATCGACCGCGGACAGAAGGATTCCGATTCACCGGTTGCCGGAACAGAGACGGATAACTGCGTGCGCCTGATGACCATGCATAAATCAAAAGGGCTTGAATACCGGGCAGTTATTCTCATGAATCTTTCCAAAAACATGCAGAAGAAAAACAGTGCCACGCCTCTTCAGGTCGATCTGGGTCAGGACGATCCGGACAGACCGGCCCTTGGCGTTTACCTTCCGGTGATTAATCCCGAAAAAAACACCCGGCGAAACACGTTTGGAAAGAACGCTTTTGCCCAGAGAGTCAAGCGCAATGAAATTGCGGAGCAGACCCGGCTGCTGTATGTGGCCATGACCCGGGCCATGGAACGGCTGATCCTGATCGGGACGTTCGATGAAAAGAGCGTGGAACTGTGGCAGGAAAAAAAGCAGATCAGCCGAATCTGGCGTACACGTTCCCTTCTTGACATGGTCATGCCGGCCGTCCTCTCCGAATGCCCGCTTCCCGCAGAGCCCGGCAATGAACCCGTCCGCTCCCCGCACTGGTCCCTGACCATCCAGCCCGTTAAGCCGCTTCAGGACGAAGAGGATCCGCAGGACTCCCTGCGGGTGCGGGAGCAGATTCTCAGGCTCATTGAAAAGGTGCCTGAAAATGAAGCGGCCATCTGGAATCCGATGAATCAGCGGCAGTATCCGCTCAAGACCTCCGTCTCCTCACTGGTGCGAAACGTGGAATCGGGCGGCAGCAGGTATTATCACCGGAGCGAGGACGTGGAGGAGACGACTGATACCAAGCGTCTGCCTGAGGGAATTTCCCTTGTGCCGTTCCTGCTGGATCAGACCCCCGGCAAGCCCCGTTTTATGGAGATTCGCCGTCCCACCGCTCAGGACCGGGGCACTGCGACGCATCGTTTTCTGCGGCTCATTGATCTTGAGCAGGCAGGGAACACCGGGGATGACCAGATGGCCTCACTGGTTTCCTCTCAGATTGAAAGCCTGCTGGCCGCCGGTGTTCTCAGCCGGGAAGAAAGTGAACTGATTGATATAAATGGTGTTGTCCGTTTCTTTACCTCTGAGCTGGGGCGCCGCCTGACGCATGCCGCGTTGGTCCACCGGGAATGGCCCTTTACTTACCGCATTTCCCTGGAAACGGGCACCATTATCCAGGGAATTATCGACGCCGCCATGCTGTGCGAGGGTGCATGGATTCTGATTGACTATAAGACCGATCATGATACGGCGCCTGAGCGTTTTGTCGCAAGGCATTGTCAGCAGATGAACTGGTACCGTGAGGCAATTGAGCATCTGACTGGGATGCCGGTCTCAGAAATGTGGCTGTTCGCGCTCCGCAGCGGTCAGGCCTATCCGGTGGAAAAGAAACAGCCGGATGAGATAACCCGCCTAAATGAAACCGGCGACGAAAATGTGCTCATCCATGACGACGGAAAGGAGGAACTGCACTGATGCAAAACACTGTTCAGGTACTGACAACCCGCATGTCCGGGCTGACTGCCTGTCTGATCGAAACGGTAAAGGAATGCCGTGATCCGAACTTTGAGCATGAGGTGATCCTCATGATGCCGGAAAACTTCACCATGAACGGCGAGCAGGAAATCATCGATCATGTGACCGGGAACGGGCTGCTCGGCATCCGGATCATCTCACCCAAATCCATCTTTACGGAAATCACGGACCGGACCGGAAAACCCGTTCTTGAACCGATTTCAGACTTTGGCCGTGCCGTTGTCATCTCCCATATCTTAAAGCAGCTGCACCGGCAGAATCTCCTGGAGTTTTATGACAACGCCATCCGGCAGAGCAATCTCCCTGCCAAACTGGCGGAACAGATCGACGAATTCCGGGATGCCGGCCTGACGCCGGACAGCCTCATGACGCTGGCTGAACACCCGGAGATTGCAGATGCACTGCGCTATAAATACCGGGATATTGCCCGGATCTGGGCAACATATCTCACCGAAATCGACAGCAAATTCCTGGACAGCTACCAGCAATGGGAAGACCTGATGGACAGGATGAAAATAAGCGGATACTTTGACAACGCCGACTTCATCGTCGTCGGATTCAGCTTCTTAAATCAGCAGCTGATGCGAATTCTGGCGGCCTCAGCACCGCTGGCCACCTCCACCCGGCTGATTATTGTGGCGGATGATCAGAGCCCGGACAGCCGGATTTTTGGCAGCATCAACAATCAGCTCCTGTCCTTCGGACAGTACCTGTTTGACCGCGGCATACGGATGCAGCGAAGCATCAGCACTCATGTGCCCCAGGTCAGTCCGGCCATCCGTTACGTTGAGCAGACGCTCTTTGCCAGCGGCCGCAAAATGCAGATGCCGGATATGAGCCCGGTTTCGCTCTATCTGGCCCGGACCCCCTTCATTGAATGTCAGCACTGCGCCCAGACGCTTCTCAGCTGGTCCCGGGAGGGCATGCGCTGGCGGGAGATGGCGGTTGCGTTCAGCTCGCCGGACATCCTGCCGGATCTGCTTCCCATGGTCCTCAGGGATGCCGGCATCCCGTACACGCCGCCCGGCGGCCAGAGCATGCTGATGAACGATTATGTACAGTTCGTTCTGTATCTGGTCCGTGCCACCTGCATCGGCTATCTGCAGCGGGATGTCATCGGGATGATCAAGAGCGGTTTCTGCCTGACCCGCGAGGACGCCATGGACCTTGAAAACTACGCCATTGAAAACGGCATTAACCGGCAGAAATGGCTCACGCCCTTTGTTGTGCCTGAACAGGATGACCCCGGATATGCCAAAGTTTTGCGGCTGGAGGAATGCCGGAAGGAGCTGGCGGAAATGCTGACCTCACTCAGAAGCTCCCTGGCCGCCAGAAAGCATACCGGGATTCAGCAGGCGAAAGCGATTTATCAGTCGGTGATCGATTCAGGCGCCTATGAGGTTCTGAAAGCAAGGGAAAAAGACTATATGACGCGCGGCCTGATGCTTGAAATCGACCGTGACCGGCAGGTATTTGACTCGGTCAATGAGGTGCTGAATCAGATGGCCGTCTTCTCTGAGAACCGACACCTGGCCATTGAGGAAATTCCGGTTCTGCTTGAATCCGCCTTCGCCGCAAGCGTCGTCAAGTCGCTTCCGCAGTCCTCCGATGCGGTCATTATCAATCCCACCGGCATGTTCCTTTCCTCCTCCATTAAGGGCATGATCATCATGGGCATGCAGGACAGGGACAGCGGGGGACAGTCGACCCTGATTTCCGACACGGAACGTCAGTCATTCCGCCGGGCAACCAATACACGCTTTGGATTTACCCGTCAGGAAATGGCCGCCGTTGAGATGGAGCGGCTGGCCAATACCGTTGCCGTACCGCGGGAGCGTCTGGTCTTCTCCTGCTCCGTCACCAAGCCGGACGGATCCGTCCTTTATCCCTCTTCCTCTCTGCGGCTTCTGACCTCCATGCTCAAATCCGGCGGATATGAGGGGAACATTTCCGGCGGAATGCTGGAGGACGGGATTCTTCCATATTCGCCCTCCATTGCCCTGGAGCGGATTTCCACCCGGCTTCGCCTTGCCATTCAGGGCCAGGACAACCTTCTGGATGTCAGTGATGACGCAGGGGACAGTTCCAACGGCCTCTGGCAAAAAGCACTGACCGGGCTGTATCACGATCCGCAGTGGCACGAACGGACCGCACGCATGCTGGCCGGTCTCACCATGCAGGTAAAAGCCGCCGATCTGACCAGAGCAGAGGCACACCGCCTGTATCCGGAAACCAATCTTTCCATTTCACGCCTCGAGACCTTCGCCTCCTGTCCCTACCGCCACTTCCTGCTGTACGGTCTCCGGCCGGTCATCCGAAATGCCTTCTCCTTCCTGCCGAACATGAAGGGAGAGTTTTATCACTCGGTCATGGAGCGGTATGTTCAGAAGGCCGCCTCACTTGATAAATGGCCTGCCCTGACCGAAGCTGAGATGAATGCCCTGCTGGATGAGGTGATTGGTCCGCTTGCGGATGAATGGAAAAACGGGCCGCTTGACGTGGATGCGCTTTCACGTTTTCATGCCCAGCGCATTATCCGGGATGTCCGCCGTGCCGCTGTCACCATTACCCGGAATTTTGCCGTCGGACAGTTTAAACCCGCTGCCTATGAACTGCGTTTCGGCCGCTCCTCAGGCACGGAATTCTCCATTCCGCCCATTCAGTTTTTCCTCGGGGACCGGACCAGAATCACGCTGAACGGCCAAATCGACCGTCTTGATCTTTATCAGGACGCCGAAGGGCATGTGTATTATCGGGTGATTGATTACAAGAGTTCCTCCCATGACCTTCGGGACCTGGCGCTGAATTCCGGTCTGCAGCTCCAGATTCCCATCTATCTGAACGCGGCACAGAACGCGGTTCCTGATGCCATTCCCGCAGGCGGTCTGTACCAGGTCATCCGAAATCCCCTGATTGATGCGGCGGATGAGGACACGGAACAGATTGTGCGGAAAATGGGAAGTGAACTGAAGCTGCAGGGCATTGTCCTTGATGACAAGGAGATCCTGACGGCTATGGGGGAGGTGAACGGGAAAGCAAGATCTGCCAGTCTTGTCACTGCCGTTCCACTGGAGGAAATCCGCCGCCGTATGGCACAGTCCATGGAAAATGCTCAAAAACTCGCCGAAGAGATATTCAGCGGAAATATCCAGATTCAGCCGGTTCAGTACGACATCAACAGGCCTTCGCCCTGCGAGTACTGTCCCGGTGCACCGGTCTGCGGAATTGATCCGCGCCTTCCAAACGGACGCGTCCGGCTGCTTGTTCAGCCCAGCCCCGGAGATGATGAATCCGACGAATAAACAAAACCGCGCTGCATTGCAGCGCGGTTTTCGTTTCGGAGATTATCGTGCAAGGGTTCCCATGGGGTCCCAGGGCTCCAGCATCACCGGTTCCTGCTCCGCCAGTTTCTGCCGCTCCCCAAGGTAGCGCTTTTCAACCGCCGCCTGATACACATACTGGTCAAACCAGGAATCCGAGCAGACATAATAGCCTTTATCACCTTTTTCATCGCCCCAGCTGTTTTCAATCCGCCACCGGGTCGGCTGTCCGTTTTCCAGATTGACGCCGGTGATCACCATCGCGTGGTTCATGGCCGAAAGATTGTAATCAAGCGCATCTTCCTTGCTCATGGACAGATCAAGACCGGTCAGGAGATCAAAATTAAAGCTCTGATCATCCCAGATGCCCAGGTCCCGATCGCCGTAATGGCCCACATCACTTCCGAACCAGACGACCTTTTTATCCCTGAGCTGGGCAATGATTGCCGCCTTGAAATCCGCCAGATCCAGATTCAGGTGCTTGACCGGGCGTCCGCCCGCCACATTGCCAAGATACCGGATCGTAAAGGTCTTATCAAAGGGCTTATCGGCGGTCGGCGCGTGAATGATGCTGACCGTCTCCTCAAGGAGCTCCGGTACGCCGTAACGCTCCGCAAAGGTAAGCGGGGTAAGGCCGCTTTCCACATGGTACGCCTTTTCCTTGTCCACCCACTCAAAATCAAAGGATTTGGGCGGCTCGCCGTAACAGCTGGCGAGAAATCCATAGATTTTTGAAAGGAGATCGTTTTTAAAGGCCTGAATCTCCTCCTCGCCGCGATGCTCCCGGACCATGCTGCGCAGATGCGCTGCACCGATCTTCAGGGCACGGTTCAGCACATAGTTCATCTGCCGCGTGTTGCTGCTCTGATGCGTTTCATCATACACATCTTTCGGGACAATGCCGTATTTGCGGACGATATTGGCAAACATGTCCCACTGACCGCCGTCATGAACGCCGGTCTGCAGAATAAACATGACCGTGCGGTCATCATGCGGGCGGTCGGCGGTTTCAATGATGCTCTCAAGGAAATAATTGCAGCGCTCAAATTTATCCCAGAAAGCCAGGTAGCTCTGGGAGAGTTCAAATTTCTCGATATTCCGGGCACTGGCAATGCGTTCGCGGAGAACATTCGTCGCGGCAAAAAGCCAGCATCTGCCGGATGATTTCTGATTGGTCACCTCCATGGTGGGAATCTCAAGCGAAAATTTCTGACGCATTTTATCCGCTGCTTTGGGACAAAACGCCACATTATTGAGATCGCTTTTGGAAAGTGCCAGCGTGGCCAGCTGATTTCTTTCGCTGGCCTGATAGGCGTCATTATACGACTGGAGCTGTTCCGATGACAGAGCGTTCATACTTTATCCTTTCTGTGATAACGGATACCGGGTGCAGATAAGTGCGCATTGTCCCGGTTCCCGAAAAATACCTGATCACGGTCAGTCGACCCGAAGAACTTTGTAGTCCTTTGCCGTCACGGCCTCAATCAGCACCGCGTCATCTACCGGCTTTTCAAGCGTCACCGTGGCAGTTCCGGCGGTATGACTGACGTTGGCAGACAGAACCCCATCCACGCGTTCCAGTGCTTTTTTAACGGTTGCCTCGCAGTGAGGGCACATCATTCCTTCAATTTTCATCGTCTTTTCCATGCTTTCCTCATCCTCCTTCAGTTTTCAGCATGAATTTTCAGCGGGACATGCTTTGTCCCTGACTCATTATAACCGGCCGCGCAGATATTTCAAGACGGTTTTCTCACGGAAACCCATAAAACGCAGCGGATATTTTGTCCGGGTCAAAGGATGCGATTTGCCATATTCATCATGATGTGATAGAATTTCAGCAAATTATTTACTTGAAAACCTGCGGACAATCTGTTCGGGAAAGAGGAGGAAAATTGGACATATATACCGTCATCGGCGGACAGTTTGTAACTAATTCTGAATCGGATGATTCGCCGGCCGATAAACCATTTCGCGTACTGCTGGAAAGCAAAAGCGGAGAGAAGCGGGAAATCATCCTTTCGGGCGACGATCTGAACAAGGTCAAAATCGGGAAAGCATATCGGATTGACGAGGATGGCACCCTGCGGCGCGTTGTTCACGTGGTCGCAGCGGTCATCTGCAAAGACGGAAAGGTCTTTGCCACACAGAGAGGTTATGGGGAGTGGAAGGATCACTGGGAATTTCCCGGGGGAAAAATTGAAAAAAGCGAAACCCCTGAGAATGCACTGATTCGGGAAATCCGGGAGGAACTGACCGTTTCCATCCGTGTCGACAGATATCTGACCACGGTTGAATATGACTATCCGGATTTTCATCTGGTGATGGCCTGTTATGTTTGCTCCGTGACCGACGGCAAACTGACCCTGCTTGAACATGAGGCCGCCAGATGGCTTTCCGCGGAGGAACTGGATACCGTTGACTGGCTCCCCGCGGATGTACTCGTCCTCAGTTCTGTCCGGAACCTTCTCGGAAAAATGTAAACCCGGGGACCGGGACAGCTTTAGGGTTGGAAAGGAAAAGAAAAATGCTTGAGGATATTATTAAAAATCACCTTGAATTTGAGAAGGGTGCACAGATCGTTGTGCGCGGCCAGGAGAACCGGCAAAGACGCGTCAGCTTTTTAAAGGGCGCACTGATCGGAAACGGCAGAAGTGTCAGCAGAGGACTGAATGCCCGTGTCCGTATCGGAGGGAGCACCGGTTTCGCCTCAGTGGGCAGTTACTCCGAAAAGGACGTCATGAACGTCATTCAGAAGGCAACGGAAAATGCGCATTTTCTTGACCGGCACGCGCCAAGGGAACAAAGGCCGATTCCGTCCTGTCCCGGTTCCTGGGTCCCGCTCAACCGCGAGATCCATGACTATGAACAGAAACGGATGATCGAGGCCTGCCGTCAGATCGATTCCTATATCGAAACGCACTATCCGGGCCTTTCCTCAAGGAGAGTTGTCTATACCGAGGACTCGCAGGACAAAATCATCTATACATCCGATGCCTGCTCCGGCCATGTGACAACCCCCAGATGCTATATTTACGTGTTCCTGTCTGCAGAAACCGCTGACGGCGCACCGGTCGAGCTGTTTGAGGCATACGGCGGAGCAGGCGGTTTCGAGGATCATTTTGCCGATCTTAACTGGCTTTATCCGAAAATTGATCTCCTTGTCAAACGCCTCATGGACAAGAAAGAGGGCATCTTTCCGGAGGCCGGCGTGAAAACCGTCATCCTCAGCGGCCTGATGAGCGGCATGCTGGCACATGAGGCCGTAGGGCATACAGTTGAGGCAGATCTGGTCCTGGGCGGCAGCGTGGCCGGCCCCAATCTGGGGAAACAGGTTGCCTCGGATCTGGTCAGCATGGTCGACTACGGTCATACAGGACCGGATGGACGCGAGGGCAGTGTTCCGCTCCCCGTTTACCTGGATGATGAGGGAATCCCCACCGGTGATTCCGTCCTGATCGATCACGGGATTCTGAAAGGATACATGAACAGCCGTGAAACCGCCGAACACTTTGGGGTCAGGCCGACCGGAAACGCAAGAGCATGGGCCTTCGGCGATGAGCCCCTGATCCGGATGCGCAACACCTGCATTCTGCCGGGCACCTCCTCCGTCGATGAAATGATTCAATCCGTGGAGGACGGGTATTATCTCATTTCCTCCGGAAACGGTCAGGCAGACCTGACGGGTGAATTCATGTTCGGTGTGACGCTGGGATATGAAATCCGAAACGGCAAAATCGGACGTGCCTTAAGGGATACCACGGTCTCCGGAATCGCCTTTGATATGCTCCGGTCCGTCGACATGGTTTCCAGTGAAATCACCTGGTCATCCAGCGGTTTCTGCGGAAAGAAGCAGCGGATTCCCGTTGGCATGGGCGGTCCGCACCTCAGATGCAGCATTACCATGGGCGGCAGATAACGGCCGCCTGCTGAGCAAAACGAATTGATAACGTGCTGAAGGAGCGGCCCTGTCGCACAGCGACAGTATGTCAAATTTGGGCCAGAACAAAGTCGCTCCGACGAAAGACCAGCATAGAGGCCCACAAAGGAGTTGCCCTGTCGCGCAGCGACAGTTTGTCAAATCCAGGTCTCAGACAAAAGCAGCTCCGGCAAACGACCAACATTGAGACCTGCAAAGGAGTTGCCCTGTCGCGCAGCGACAGTTTGTCAAATCCAGGTCTCAGACAAAAGCAGCTCCGGCAAATGACCAACATTGAGACCTGCAAAGGAGTTTGATATGAGAAATCTGGAGGAATGTGCACACGTTTTTGAAGGATTGCTGAAGAAATGTCCTGTCGATCATTACGCTTTTTCACTCTCTGAGAGCGAATCTCAGGAGTTAAATCTGGAAAACGGAGATTTCACGCTTCTGCGGACCGTACAGGGAAACGGGATTTCCCTGAAACTGATTTCACAGGGCCGCATCGGCACTTCCAGCGGTACCGATCTCAGCGATGAAGGGCTTCAGCTGATGATCGCGGATGCCCGGACTTCACTGGAATCCGCCACACCGGATCCCATGTGGGATATCGCACCGGACCAGGGGAAGGATTCTTTTTCCAAGGGCTGTGATCATCTGGATCTTGACCGGCTGTTCAGCCGGACAACCGAACTGAAACAGAACATTGAACAGGAATTTCCGCTGATCCGTCTGATGCTGCTGATCGCCTCACAGGTATCCGCACGCAAGCTGTACCGGAACAGCAATGGGACCGCGTTTGACAGTCAATACAAAGTCTATTCCGTCTCTCTTGAGTTTTCCGCCGGAGAAGGGGATAAGACAACCGGCATTGACAGTGTCGGCTTTCTGACCGATGATCTTTCCATCCCGTTTATTGAACAGGCCGCTGTCCGGCAGCATCTCGCGGACACCTCCAGGCGCATCGGCGCAACTGCCTTTGACGGGAAATTTACCGGTACGGTCATTTTTACTCCGGAATGTCTTGGCCAGTTCATTTCCATGCTGCTGGGGAATTATGTCTCCGACGGCGTCATCCTGGATGGCACCTCCCTGTGGCTTGACAAGATCGGCGAGCGCGTCGCCAGTCCGGTTCTAACTGTCTCCAACCGTTCCTCGGATCCCCGTATCGTGCTGGGTGAATCCTGGACCGGCGATGGTTTCCGGACAGAGGACATTGTCATCATCGACCATGGAATTCTGAAAACACACCTGCTGAGTCTGTATGTTTCCCGGAAAACCGGCAGGCCCGTAACCCGGAATACCGACAATGCCCTGATCATTGAGCCGGGAGAGGCCTCCATTGAATCCATCATCAAAGGGACGGAAAAGGGAATACTCGTCGGTGATTTCTCAGGCGGCAGCCCGGGAACAAACGGAGATTTTTCCGGCGTGGCCAAGAATGCTTTCCTGATCGAAAACGGCCGTATCAGCCGTGCGGTCAATGAAACCATGATCAGCGGAAATCTGGGAGCGATCTTCACGAACATCCGTGCCATCTCCCGTGAAACCGTTGAGGATGGGGCAACCGTCCTGCCCTATATGGCCGTAGACGGGATCGTCGTATCCGGCAAGTAATCATCCGGAATCATCCGAACAAATGACAGGGGAGATGTCAAATGAAAAAACTGCTCTCATCCAATCGCAGCATCACCGAGATCGCAACCGTTCTGCTGCTGCTGGCCTTCGGCATTGCCATTCTGGTAAAACCCGCTGCGATTGTTTCCCTTTCCGTTGCCGTCGTGCTCGGTCTTATGGCCCTGCTGGGGATTGTCTGGCTGATCCGTTACCTCAGAATGCCCGCGCTGGAAGCGGCCCAGACCTCCTATCTGGCCGGCTCTCTGGCGATTTTCACCGTGGGCATTGTCTTCTTTTTTAACCGTAACCTGTTCGAGGCGGTTCTCCCGCGTCTGTGGGGAATGGTGGAAATCATCGGCGCTTTTCTGCTTGTTCAGATGGCTGTCGATTTTCTCCGTCTGCGCATTGACCGCTGGTGGATAATGCTGATTGGCGCCGGAATCTCCCTGATTCTGGGCCTTCTCGCGGTCATTATCCCGGATCTTCTTGCACCGCATCTGGCTGTTTTTATCGGTATCTCCCTGATTGCAGAGAGCCTGATTCACCTGACCTCCATCATTCTGCTGGCTCTGGCAGAAAAGAAGAGGGAAGGAACCTCTGCAGCCGGGCAAAGCGCCGAACAAGCCCCTGCCGCAGGAAGGAACGATATGCCTCTTTCAGATGCAGCCGGTCCTGGAAAGGACGATGGGCCCTTTTCAAAAGCAGCCGGTCCTGGAAAGGACGATGAATCCCTTTCAGAAGCAGCCGCTTCGGGGAAGAGCGATGAATCCTTTTCAGAAGCAGCCGATCCGGGGAAGAGCGATGAATCCCTTTCGGGTTCTCTCCATTTCCCGCCTGATGCGGACCTTTCCCAGGGGGCAGACCACTGACCTGTTCCATCAAAAAATCGCCGTCCACCGGACGGCGATTCTTTATGCACCGGGCTGGGCGCTGTTTCTCTGCGCAAACCTCCATTCATCCCCGAAAACCGTACTGCTCCGCTGAGCTCTGGACAATCGCATTCATCGCCCGGAGCTTCTCATGCATGTCACGGGCAAGCGCAATCTGACAGCGGGCACGAATGAGGTTGTGCTTCTCGGATTTGACCTTGAAATAGCGGTCACCTACCAGATAATCATCCAGAAAGCGGGTGGCCAGCTCACAGGTTATGGAAAAGCAGGAAAGTGCCAGGGTATCCGTTTCACTTCTGGTCAGGGTGGAGGCGGTTCTGCTTAAAAATCCATCTGCAAAAGCCCAGAAGATATTCAGATCAATGCCAGTTTTTGATGTATCCTCTGCATCTTCCTCGGTAAAGTTTGCGGCAAAGCGAACCGCATCCCCGAAGTCATTGCCGATCAGCCCGGGCATGACCGTATCAAGATCAATCACCACCAGCGGCGCACCGGTCTCCGGATGAAACAGCACGTTATTGATTTTGGTATCATTGTGCGTCACCCGGAGGGCCAGTTTCCCGGCGTTATACAGATCCGTCAGGCAGCAGGCCTCATCCTGAACCGAGAGCAGGTAACTGAGTTCCTCCCGGACCTCCCTGAGACGTCCGCAGGGATCCTCCCCGGCATCCCGGATCAGCTGCTCATACCGCTTTCTGGTATTATGAAAATCCGGAATGGTTTCGTACAGCTGCGATGCATCAAAATCACTGAGCGCCATCTGAAAATCCCCAAAGGCTTCGCCCGCTCTCCGGATAATCTGCGTATCACTGCATTTGTTATAGGTTACCGCGGGAATATACGTGTATACACGCCAGATGTTTTCCCCGTCCTCAAGATATGCCCGCGTCTGTCCGTTCTGCTGCGTATGATAAAAATGCAGACAGATTTTATCCGGACACCGCTCCCGTATATGTTCCGTCACCCTTTCAATATTGCTCATCAGGATTTCCGGATTCCGAAACGCATAGGAGTTAATCTTCTGAACCAGATAGGGATGCGTTGCCGCCATCCCGGTTCCGTCATCCGTTACATAATTCACCTTATACGTTCTGTTCACATTTCCGTTCATGATTTCCTCAAAGGAAAAGAAAGAACCCGGCAGATGAAAGGCCTGTCCGACATCAAGCAGTTTCCGTGCAATTTCTTCATTCATAAGAAGAAAACTCCTTCACTGTTATCTGCACCTCTGCTCCTTAACCGCTTCCGTACAGATCCCAAATTTTGAAAATAATAAAAAACAGGTTGACAAAAATCCAAAATAAGCTATAATGTACTGGTCACGTACCAGTAGCTCAGTTGGATAGAGCGTCAGACTCCGACTCTGAAGGCCGCAGGTTCGACTCCTGTCTGGTACACTGAAGACTCTCAGATGAGAGTCTTTTTTCTTTATTCCTGAGAGTGGGGAAGACTGATTCCGAATTCCTCGGGCAAAAACCGGGGGCAGACATTTTCAGTGGTGCAGATCACCGATGCCGCCAGTCTTGAACCGATCTCGCATGCCTCACGGAGCGATTTATGATAGGTAAGCCCGATGGTTACGCCGGAAAAAAACGCATCTCCTGCGCCCGTGGTATCTTTTACATCGACTTTCCATGCCGGGCAGAATCCGCATTCAGACCCGCCGTCCGTATAGACAGCCCCCGCCGAGCCCATTGTCACGATCAGTTTCCGGATCTGTGCCGAGCGAATCTTTTCCGGAAGGATCTTCATCATTTCCTCAGGCGTTCTACTGCTGTAATCCTCTGAAAACAGGATCCCGGCTTCCTGCTGATTGCATACAAAGCATTCAACCGATTTCAGCAGATCCCGGCGTTCAACCGCAATCGACATATTGGAAACCACCGCATAAATGGCCTTATTGTACTTCTTTCCATAGGCAAAAACCCGTTTGATAATGTCCTTGTCCATATCAATCTCAACGGCAATGCTGTCACAGTCCGCAAAAATCTCATCACCCTGTTCATCCAGAATATCACAGATGGGTGACAGGTCCGGCCGTTTGGAAATGGAGGCAATCACGTCGCCGTCGTTATTGAATATGGCCAGCCAGGTTCCCAGTCCATCCGGGACCGCCCTGACGTATTTCGTATTGACTTTATGGTTGTTCAGTTTTCTGATCACATCAATGCCGATTCCGCTTTCATCCACCACGCTGACAAACGTCGGTCTCAGTTCCACATTGGCGATATCCTCCACAATATTGCGGCTGACCCCGCCGTGCACCTGTTCCGTCCGGCCGACATTCCGTCCGCCCGGAATATACGTGGTCAGGGGATAGCCCTTGACATCGACAAATACGGCTCCTATAACTACGATTCCCATACCTTCAGATCCTTTCATTTCTGGCTATTTTGCATGATTTCCGACAGACTGGTACATCTTTTCCCGAACGGCAAAGTAGTAGGCAAACTCCCATATCGCCATCACCATCCATCCGATAAAGCAGGCCCAGGCCTCACCGGTTATTCCAATACGGGGAACAAGAATGCTCACAAAAAGGGTACGGATTGAAATCTGGAGTACAGTGGAAAACAGGACAATTTTCATCCGTGTCATGCCCCTGAAGAAACCCTGAATCGAGTTGGTGATGCACGGCATGATGAAGAACCAGGCTTTTAAGGAAAGATAGGACGTTCCCATCCGGATCATTTCATCTGCATGGTCCGGCGTAAGAATGCTGACCATCCCGCGTCCAAACAAAAGTGTCACCGAACAGATGACGGGGAAATAGGCCAGGGCAATCAGAAGACCTTTCCGGAAGGTTTCCCTGCAGCGGTCTGCTCTGCCGCCTCCGCGGTTCTGTGCAGTGCAGGTCATGATGGCAGAGCCGATGCTCTGTGCCGGAATACAGGCGAAATCATCAATACGGCAGACGGCATTGAACGCGCCGATGGCCGCCACGCCCTGAGCATTGATCACGGACTGAATCAGGACTTTTCCAATGGGCTGCGCAGACTGCTGAAGGGCGGTCAAAGAACCAATCGACAGGGTTTCCCTGAGCAGTGAGCGGTCCATCCGAAGATCTTCCCGTGAAAGCCGCAGAATCGGCATTTTCCGATAAATCAGCACCACCTGTGAAAGAACCGATACCATCTGCGAAAGGACCGTCGCGATAGCCGCGCCAAATACGCCCATCCGAAAAACCGCCACAAACAGCAAATCAAGCAGAATGTTTAGGCCACAGGAAACTGACAATGAAATCAGCGGCGTTTGGGAATCGCCCAGGCTCCTCATGGCCGCGGCCAGCAGATTATACAGGAACGTAAACAGAAACCCGAAGAACATGACGCGAAGATAAACCGTTGCTTCCGGCAGGATGACCTCCGGTGTCTGAATGCAGCGAAGCAGGGCAGGGGCGAAGACCAGTCCCAGGAGAAAAACGATCAGGGAACAGATGACACTGAACACCAGACTCGTGGCAAACTCACGCTTCACTTTCCCGGTATCATTGGCGCCGTAAAACCGGCTCATCAGCACCGATGCACCCATACTGAGTCCGGAAACCCCAAGGACGACAATGGTCATAATCGGATTGGAGGTGCTGACGGCTGCCAGCGCATTCTCGCCCAGACATTTCCCGATAATCATGGAATCCACCGCATTATAGGTCAGCTGAAGCAGATTCCCCAGAATCATGGGCAGTGCATACCGAATCAGATGAAGAGGGATGGATCCCTGTGTCATTTTCTGCATAGAATTGATCGTTCTCCCTTATGAGCCAATAATTGAGTCTTCCCGGCTCCGCTCTTTTGCAGGCCTCACTGTTGTCACTTGCCGGAGCAGCACTGCATGAGGCCTGGCTTAGGCACAGGGCTTCTCCTTTGGGGCATTATACCATTGACCGTGGGAAAAAGAAAGAAAAAGCGTGCACCGCTTGGCCGGTCCTGTGCATTTCCCGCTGACCGGTCTGCATCGTGCTTCCGCTTCCGGATGAAGTGCTCCTTGAATTCCCGTCTGGAAAATGATACAATTTCCCCAGATATCAGATGTGCATTTCGGTTAGATTACCCGAAAAACGCCACATCACGGTCCGTGCCAGGAATCACAATCACACCAGAAAGGAACGGGCATCTGCCGTCATTGTGACGTGAGGCCAGTGCCCGGAAAAGCGAACCATGAATAAACTGCTGTATGGGGTTGCCTATTACGATGAATACATGCCTTATGACCGTCTGGACAAAGACATTCAGATGATGAAAGCGGCCGGCATTAATGTGGTGCGCATCGGGGAGAGCACATGGAGTACCATGGAGCCGCAGCCCGGCGTATTTGATACCTCTCATCTGACCCGGGTGATTGAGGCCATGCAGGCCGCCGGCATTTCTGTCATCCTCGGTACACCGACCTATGCAATCCCTTCCTGGCTGGCACGCGCCTATCCGGAAATTCTGGCCGTCACGGAGAAGGGGAAAGAGCTGTATGGGCGCCGTCAGAACATGGATATTACGCATCCGGCCTACCTGTTTCACGCCGAGCGGATTATCCGGAAGATGATGGAAACCTGCATCCATTATCCCAACGTGATCGGCGTGCAGCTGGATAATGAAACCAAGGCGTATGGAACCGCCGGTCCGAATGTTCAGCAGGGTTTTGTCCGTTATCTGAAAAAGAAATTCAACAACAGCACGGAGGCCTGCAACCGTGCTTTCGGTCTTGACTACTGGAGCAATCGCATTGATGCCTGGGAAGATGTTCCGGATGTGCGGGGGACGATCAACGGGAGCCTGGGGGCAGAATTTAAACGGTATCTGCGCACCGTCGCAGCAGACTTCCTGATGTGGCAGCGGCAGATCGTTGAACCTTATCTTCGCAAAGACCAGTTTATCACACACAATACGGATTTGAACTGGGTCGGCTATTCCTACGGGCTCAATGGTGAGGTCGACGTCTTTGAGGATGCAAAGGCAACCACCGTGCTGGGCGTCGATATCTACCATCCGTCTCAGTCAAGGCTCACCGGGATGGAAATTGCCTTTGGCGGAGATCTGACCCGGTCCGCAGGAAACGGGAATTATCTGGTACTGGAAACCGAGGCACAGGGATTCCCGGAGTGGATGCCCTATGACGGTCAGCTTCGTCTGCAGGCCTTTTCTCATCTGGCCAGCGGGGCAGTCATGGTCGAATACTGGCACTGGCACTCCCTTCACAACAGCTTTGAAACCTACTGGAAAGGACTGCTTTCCCACGATTTCGAAGAAAATGAAACCTACCGGGCCGCAAAGGTGATCGGGAAGGAATTCCGGGAACTGACGCCGCATCTTTGGGGACTGACAAAAAAGAACCGGACCGCCGTGCTTGTCAGCAATACCGCCCTTACCGCCATTGACTATTTCCCGATTTCCGGCTTTTCCGGACAGTTCCGGTATAACGACGTCCTGATGAGCATTTATCAGGCACTGTACGAAAACAACGTGGAATGCGACTTCCTGTTTCCGCAAAATGCCGGAGATGAGATGGACCGCTATGATCTTGTCATCATTCCTGCTCTGTACGCCGCATCCGATGATCTGCTGGCCCAGATCTGCCGTTATTGCGAAAACGGTGGGCATGTCCTTATGACGTACAAGAGCGGTTTTGCCGATGAAAACAACCGTGTCTGGTCAGACCGGCAGCCGCACCGGCTCAGTGAGATCTGCGGAATCACCTACCAGCACTTTACCGTTCCGGATGACGTCGGGCTGATCACCTCGGATGCCTCCCTTCAGGGCAGAGCCGGACAGTTTATGGAGCTGCTGAATCCCTGCGCCGAAACGGAAACGCTTGTCAAATACACCCATCCTGCCTATGAACGCTATTCCGCCGTCACACGGCACATCTGCGGCAGGGGATGCGCCACCTATCTCGGCTGTCAGCCGGATCCGGAAATGCTCACCTGGATTATCCGCAATACCTGCGAAAAGGCAGGCGTGCTGCATTCCGAAAACCGTTTCCCGATCATCGAGCGCAGCGGACGGAACGCGGAGGGCAGGCAGATCCTGTACATCTTTAACTACTCCGCAAAAACACAGACCGTGCACTGCACCCCCGGAATGCGTGACCTGATCAACGGCGGAATCAGTAAAGATGCAGCCGTTCTTGCCCCATGGAGCTTTGTCATTCTGGAGGAAAATGTCTGAACCTGCTTCAGCTCAGGCACGCTCCCATATGCGGCTGTTCCGCGGCACTTTCTGCCGGTGCATAGCATTGCCGTGCCCGGAAACAGACGTTGACAAACAACCGATTCTTTACTAGAATAGCATCAAATACAGAACAGGCAAATACAAACAGTCTGGTAATTCAGATGGTCAGGAGGTGTCAGAATTGGATAGAGAAGACCTTCCCCGGGAGATTCAGGATTATCCCAAGAAAGACGACATCTGCAGTTCTGAGGATCTTTCTCAGGACGCACTCCAGACAGGTAAAATGGATGGGGAGGATCTGCCGGCAGATCTGTTTGAGCAGATGGCCGATCATCTCTCGCAGCCAGGTATTTATTCCCTTGTGGAGGATTTTATCGAAAAGAGTCTGGAACACATCTGGATCATTTACACAAAAGCCGTTCATCTGAAAGAGCAGGGGCTGTTCGAGGAAGCACTGGAGGAAATTGACGGGCTTGTCTCAAAAATCATGCCGATAACTGAATATATTCAGTCCGAAGCGGATGTCCAGAGTTTCAGCGAACTGTTTGAACTGGATGTATATGAGATGCTGGAGCCTTCCAGGCAGCTGCACCAGTCACCGATTCCATGCTGCGATCTGCTGGCTCTGCACGGAAATCTTCTCCTTATCCTCGGAAGAACCGACGAGGCGATTACCTCCCTGGCACATGCGCTGGCATGGAATCCCGTCAGTCACAACGCTTCCATTCTGCTCGCAGAGGCGTATAAAACGAACGATGACATGGACATGCTTTATGCACTGACCATTGACCGTTTTAACACCGCTTTTTCACGAATTCACATGGCTGAACTGTATTTCAATCTGGGCTATTACTATGGGAAGACGGAACAGCCGGAGAATGCGCGCGCCTGTTTTACCCTCAGCAGCCGCTACGGGGGAAAGGAAATTGCGGCCGGCGCCCTCTATCAGCTGGGGAAAATGTATGGGAAGTCCTTTCAGTGGGCAAACGATGAACAGCTTGAACAGAGTTCAAAAGCCTGCGGATACCCCCTCGTTCCGGATGAAAAGCTTATCAAGCTTGCCAGATTTAACGCAACCGAGTCCTATCTGGACGGAGATTATGACCGTGCAGATTATTACATCCGGATTGCGTATGACCTTTCCGGCTCAACGGAAGACCAGTCATTTATGGATATGCTGGCTGAGAAAAATATCGTTATGTAAAGAACTCATTTTTCAGAAACAGAAGGGGAGCAGTGAAGATGTATATTTTAGACGACGGAATCCGGCTGAATGCCATTCTGGACCGGCCGGAAAACAGTCCGGAAAAGCAGCCGCTTCTTGTGATCATTCACGGGTTTACCGGACATGTCATGGAACGGCACATACTGGCCTTTGCCAAAACGGCAAATGATCTGGGCATTGCGACCCTTCGTGTCGATATGTACGGCCATGGCAGCAGTGACGGGAAATTTGAAGATCACACCCTGTATAAATGGCTATCCAACGGCCTGGCCATCCTGAATTATGCCCGGTCTCTGCCTTTTGTTTCCAAGCTTTATGTAGGCGGTCATTCCCAGGGAGGTCTGACCACCATGCTGCTGGGTGCCATGGAGCAGGACCATCTTGACGGCATTCTGCCGCTTTCGCCGGCCTGGATGATTCCGGAAAAGGCCAGGGAAGGGGAACTGCTGGGACAGTCCTTTGATCCCGATCATATTCCTGACATCCTGGGTGCCTGGCACGACAAGCCGCTGAAGGGCGATTACGCCCGGGTTGCACAGATGATCCATGTGGAGGAGTCGATTGAACGTTTTCACAAACCGGTTCTCCTGGTCCATGGGGATGCGGATGAAGCCGTTCCGTATGAATACGGCGTGAAAGCGGCAAAGATGTATACCGACTGTGAATTCGTGACGATTCCGGGGGATAATCACTGTTATGACTATCATCTGGAACAGATGACAGAGGCTGTCAGAGACTGGTTTCTCAGGCACATGTAAACGGGCAGGATACAAAAAAGGGGGAGAGACAACCTTGTCTCTCCCTCTTTCTGTCTGAAAAACCGGGGATGCTGCATCCGTCTATTAACAGGCTACTGTTCCATCTCTTTCCGGAGAAGGTCCAGCGCTTTCTGATGGCGCAGCTTCACGGCACCATAGCTCAGATGCATCCGCTCCGCAATCTCCGTCAGCGGCAGATTGCTGGAATAACGCAAAATAATAATATCCCTTAATTCCGCCGGCAGTTTTCCAAGGGCTGCCGTCAGTTCATTCAGTGTATCTTCTTTGATCAGGTCATCATCAATTTCAGAATCCAGGGGCAGATCCTCCGGAAGTTCCGAGGAGGGATGGGAGGTTCTGTAGTAATCAATGACCCTGTTTCTGGCAATGGTATATATCCATGTGGAAACCGAAGCACGTTCAGAATCATAATTCACGAGCATACGGGCAATTTTTTCAAAAACATCCTGGCATAGATCCTCGGCAACCGCATAACTGGAAATCCTGCTTCGGATATATGCCATGATCTTTCCATAATAGGCATTATAGATCTGCTCAAGATCAGGCTTCTGATTCATTTAAGTTCGTCCTCCGGCTTCTTGTATCCGCCGGTAATGACTGAATCGCCTGCTGCAGAAAGATTTGCAAGATCTTCGTCTGCCAGTGAAACAATACCGTATCGGCTTTCTGTTCTGTCAATCATACTCTGCAATACGGGATTTCCGGCAAAACGCTGATAATCAAATAGCTGCAAGAGTCTTCGTTCCATGCCTTCACCCCTCCTTTCTTCTCCCAAGCACACAGCGTGCGCTTCCAGATGGAACGTTTTTCTGACTGTATATACGAATCAGACGCATCCTCTGGCAGTAACAAACGGAAAAACTATGCACCCGTATCCAGGCGCTGACGGGCAACCAGATCCGCAAATGTCCCCCCGGCAGCAATCAGCTGCTCGTAGGTTCCATCTTCGACAATCTTGCCGTGATCAAGCACCAGAATACGATCGCAGTGCTGAATCGTTGAGAGACGATGCGCAATGACAATTCGCGTACATTTCAGCTTATCCAGCGCATCTGCCACATGTTTCTGTGTGATATTGTCCAGTGCAGAGGTAGCCTCGTCAAGAAGAAGCAGCTTTGGCTTTGTGGCGACCGCACGGGCAATCATCAGCCTCTGTTTCTGGCCACCGCTGATGCCGCCGCCTCCCTCACTGATCAACGTATGCATGCCCATCGGCATCGCACGGATATCATCGGCAATGCTGGCAATTTCTGCAGCCTCCCAGGCATCCTCCAGCAGCAGCTGGGGATTGGAAATGACAATATTGGAATAAATATCTCCCTGGAAGAGATGACCATCCTGCGTGACAACACCGATTTTCTTTCGCAGTGCGCGCAGATCCAGCGAGTTCATATCTTTCCCGTCATAATAAATGGCACCCTTCTGGGGCTTTTCAAAGCCCAGCAAAAGACGGATCAGCGTACTCTTCCCGCAGCCGGTCCGGCCCACAAGCGCCACATATTCGCCCGGCTTGATTTTCAGGTCCATGTCATCCACAATCCACGGCGAGGTGTCCGTATAGCGGAAAGAAACATTATTCAGTTCGATGCCGCCGGAAATCCGGGTAGGAATCTCCTTGTTCTCCGCAATTTCAGGCGTCGCCTTGAGAATCGGTTCTGCCATATTGAGAATCGGCTTCACCTGGGCAACCGTCAGCGCTACCCGGGCAAGATCTGAAAATGCCGCCATGACAATGGCATAGGAGGCATTGAACGCCATGTATTTTGCCGGTTCAACGCCGCTGCTCGCCGCCAGGTAGTACAGAACAATGGTGCCGCCCAGTGAAATCGCAGAGATCAGAACGGAGTTGATCTTAAGAAACATCGGGGGATTGTATTTCAGCTCGGCGCTTTTGGCATAGGTCTTTGCCCACCGGGCAAAAAAGCGTTTCTCGGCGCCGGCCAGCTTAATCTTGGCAATTCCATTGATCATCGAAAAGGTCATTCCGGATTCTTTGGCCTCGTTCTGCATCATCTGCTGGGTGATCTTCACCTGCATGATCGAGGAAATGGAGCTGACCGCAATGGTGGTCAGGACAATGAGAAGCGCAGGGATGGAAAGTACCGGCGCAAAGGTAAAAAACTGCTTAATATGCATCAGGGAAAACAGCGAGGTAAGACCTACCGAAATCCCGCTTCCCAGTATCACATTGCAAAGGTTATTGACGGACCGCATCCTGCTGCTCAGTTCACCGGAGGAATACTTCCTGAAAAACGAAGCCGGAAGGGAAAGAAGCCGCATCATAATTGCCGCCTCGACACTTAAACGGGTTTTCGTTTCGATGCGGTTCATGGTCAGTGCGCGGATGATGGCAATCGCCTGCTGGGCAACCAGTGTAATCACCACAAAAACGGCCGTATGGATGAGCAGGGGAATACTGCCGCTCCGGTAAACCAGGCTGGTCAGAAGATACGTGATTCTGGGCAGAAGCATTCCGGCCAGCGTCAGAATCAGCGTGATCACGATCAGGTGGAAAAAATCACTGAGTGAGAAGCAGTCTTTCATGTACATAATGAGATCGGGAATGCCGATGGCTTTCTGCGGAAGAGGCTTGTAAAAACAGATGGCATCCTCTGCAAACAGCTTGACATTGCTGTGGTTAATCTGTTTGTTTTCACCGCTCTCCTGGTCAAAATAGGTATATCCCTTAACCTTTCCCGGAAGAAGCGCAACCCAGGTATCTGTATCTGTCCGTTTGGCCAGCATCGGACCATAGGCATCTTTGTACCAGCCCTCTGTCAGGCGCACATTCCTGTGCATGATGCCGAAGGGGCGCATGCAGTGTTCCAGCTGCTCATCGGGATCTGTGATGGTATCCGGAATATCATGAGGCTTAAAATGGAAATACTTGACAATTTCATCCATCGCCGCTTTTGTCAAAGTCTGTTTGTCTGCGAAAGCACTGGCTCTCGAACGTCCCCAGACAACCGATGCCATTTTAAATATGGCATCCTCAAACTGACCCTGATCGCTTTCGTTGCGCTGACGGATTTGCTTATCAAACCAACTCATCGGTCAAATCCTTTCTTAATCGCTGGCAATCATCTGGGCGTACGCTCCGCCTTTTTGATAGAGTTCATCATGTGTTCCGCGTTCAATCACGCGGCCGTGATCCAGAACAATAATTTCATCACAGTCACGGATCGTGGAAAGGCGGTGCGCGATGACGATGCAGGTGATTCCGCGGTCTTTTACCGCACGCACAAGATCATACTCAGTTTTTGCATCCAGAGCCGAGGTTGCCTCATCCATGATCAGAATCGTGGGATCCTGAGCCAGTACACGGGCGATTTCAAGCCGCTGCCGCTGTCCGCCTGACAAATCTCGTCCGCCTTCAGCGATCCGGTACTGATAGCCGCCTTCACGGCGCATGATATCCCCGTGAATCTGTGCGTCATTTGCCGCAAGGATCATTTCAAAATCGGCGATGGAATCATCCCACATTTTGATGTTCTCAGCGATTGTATCCTCAAAGAGCGTGATTTCCTGGTCAACCACGGCAACCGATCCGGTAAATACGTTCCTGTTGATCTGCGATATCGGCTTCCCGTCAAAGAGGATTTCACCGCTCCAGGGTTCATAGAGACCTGAAATCAGTTTGGAAAGTGTCGATTTGCCGCAGCCGGAAAAGCCGTCGAAGGCCACCCGTTTCCCGGGTTCCAGTTTCATGTTGAAATCCTGGATCAGCGGATCCGACAGGGGAGAGTAGCCGAACGTTACATTTTTCAGTTCAATATTGC
>ODAI010832670.1_pt1 | contig 26852 bp, 28 predicted proteins | sample 1539321 | NCBI WGS metagenome assembly ODAI01 (sample SAMN02144231, study PRJEB22623) | gut metagenome | biome: sheep rumen | host: Ovis aries | place: New Zealand
AAAGCAAACAGAATATTCTCTCTCAGTTTTCAGCCGCCGTCCTGGCGGCTCAAATTTTTTACGGTTTTAGCCTAGAAATCTACCTCCTGTAGTTTTCTACTTCTAGAGAATATTCTGTTCACCTAAAGGCAAACAGAATATTCTCTCTCAGTTTTCAGCCGCCGTCCTGGCGACTCAAATCTTTTATGGTTTTAGCCTAGAAAACTGCCGTTTTTTTCAAATTTTTCAGTTTTTTTTCTGAAAATTTAGCCTGAAATGAAAAATCTCTGCCTATAAATAGGTGGAGGTTTTTTTATGCATAAATCATATCTGTCTTTTTTTATGGTCGCTGTCCTTCTGGGCATCTTGTCTTCGTGTGCGGGAGTGCTTTCCTGTTCAAATGAAAGTAAGGCCGGAAAGGAATCCTTTACGATTCTCAACTGGAATCTGGAAACTTTTTTTGATGCCACTTTTGACGGTAACGAGTACACTGAGTTTAAGAACGGCAAGTCCGGCTGGTCACGCGAAAAATACGAAACCCGTCTGGACAGGCTGGCATCGGTCATTAAGGCACTGGACGCTGACCTGCTTGTGTTTGAGGAGCTGGAAAAAGAAGAACAGCTTTACGACATCAGCAACAGGCTGTCCGGCACCTTCAATTTTTCCAAACTCTATTCCCATGCTTTTTTTGCGGCGGACAAGGATTCTTCCATCGGCTGTGCAATTCTCTCCCGCCTTCCCATCGGAGAGATTTCCCTTCATTCAATTGATGTAAGGACATCAGAAAGCGACCAGCCTGCCATGAGGCCCATAATCCAGTTTTCAGTCTTTGCGGGCGGACAGGCAGAAAAAAAACTTGTTGTCTTTGCAAATCACTGGAAAAGCAAGGCGGGAGACACAGGCGGAGAAAGTGCGGCATGGCGTCTGCGTCAGGAAGAAGTGCTTACCCGCTGCATGCAGTCTGTTCTGGAAAAGTCAAATCTGCCGGTGCTTGCATGCGGAGACTTCAACATGGACATTCTGGAATTTTCACAGTATGAAAAAGTGGCCGGAATCAGGGCAAACCTGCTCCTCCGTTCTTCAGACAAAATTGCAGGCGGGGGGCTGCCAGTCTATTCGCCCTGGTTTGATTCACAGGGAAATCTGACGGAGCCCGGAAGCTACTGGTATAACGACAAATGGGAGCGCATTGACAATTTCTTTTGCGCCGGGGAGGTCATGCTTTCATCTTTTTCTGCCTCCACCAATGGTCCCTGGGCAACAAGCACAGGTAAACCCGTCCGCTATCAGATGTACAATGGCGCCGGTTATTCCGATCATCTGCCTCTTGTCTGTACGGTTTCTTTCTAATTTTTTTAGCACCTTTCTGAGGTCTTTCCAAAAAAAATCCCCGCGCCCATATCGGGTACGGGGAATGTTGCCTATGCGGACAATGCATTCAATGCAGGTAATACAGCCCAGCCTTATGCTGCAGTAATTGCAATTTTCTTGGGCTCGCTTACCGGTTTGCGGGGCATTACAACCGTAAGGACTCCGTTCTTAAAGCTTGCATTTACGCCCTCTGCGTTTACATCCTGAGGCAGTGTAAAGCGGCGGGTAAATGAATAGTTGCGGCGTTCGCGGATAAGCCATTCGCCCTGGTCAGCTTCTTTTTCATCTGACTTGTTTTCTGTGGTCTCTTCTGTGTGTGAAGAAATCGTCAGAACATCATCCTTCAGGCTCAGGTCTACATCATTTTCCGTTTTGCCGGGTAAATCCATATCCAGAACGTAAGAATCTTTTGTCTCCTTAACGTCTACACTGGGTACGCTAGCTGAATCAAATGACTTCTGGAAGAAGTCTCCATCGTTAAAAAGTCTGTTAAAAAGTGACAGTTCGTTCATGATATACCTCACATATTATTGTATAATGTTTCAGGGGAAAATCCCCATACGGTGTTCGGTTTCATACGAAATCTTCATCGTACACTTACTATATAGCAGAAAGCGTGCCAACTTTTAAAAATCTTGAGGGGGAGAGCCCTCCCCCTGGGCTCAGCCTTCCGCTTCGCTGCAGTCTTCGCCACACCCCCTTCTCCTAGGGCTATTTGCCCCTTTTTCAGCCCTAAAACCCCTGAAATTCTGTCTGAAATTGCTGTAAATGGTCACTTTCGGCCTTTTTTTTCCGCTTTTTTCGCACAATCGCTTTTACCCTCTGTCCCCTCATTTCTAAAGGCCATCTTTTCTGCCCATAAAGATCCCAATTGTATCATTTTGCAACAGTTATTCTGTATCAAAATGACCCATGTTTGACTAACCATCAACCTCCAGCCGGGAAAAAATGTCCCATCCAGAAGAAAAATCATGGTGCCTGTGGGACGCTTTTTCGATAGACATGGCTTAAGACAGGCACTGCCTGCGCTTAGGGCTTGCGGATAATTGGCATACAAAGGCGTCTGCACAAGATTTTAAAATATGCTATACTGGCCCTATGATTTCTCTCGTTGCTTTTTTAGGAAACTATGGCCGCGAATATGAACAGACACGGCACAATGTGGCATGGCAGTTTGCAGAGTCTCTGCCTTTTTATCAGAAATTCTCCTGGCAGGAAAAGTTTAAGGGAGACTACGCGGTAGCAGAACCTGCGGCACTGGCTGAATGGTTTCAGCAGACGGGGCTTTTAACCACAAAAGACGGCGGCGCTGCCCCTCTGCCAAAGAATGCGCCGGACAAAATCTATTTTTTAAAGCCCCTTACCTATATGAATTTGAGCGGAGAATCTATCGGCGAACTGGCACATTTTTTTAAGATTCCGCCGGAGCAGGTGCTTGTTGTTCACGATGAACTGGAACTTCCCCTGGGAACCCTGAGCCTCAAATGGTCAGGCGGTCTGGGCGGACATAATGGTCTCCGCTCCACAAAGGCTGTTCTGGGTACCGCAGATTTCTGGCGCCTGCGCTTCGGTCTGACTAAGCCTCAGAACAGGGATATCGCCGACTATGTCTTAAGTGCATTTACTGCGGAAGAAAGGCCTGTCCTGCATGCCGTATTTGAAGAAGGTGCAAAACTTTTTGCAAAACTTCTCCTTTCTTCCGATCCTAACCGGCTCATAGCGGAGTGGGGTAAAAAGAAGGTGGTCTCCTGATGGACGATGCAAGAAAAGAGACTGCCGAAGCCTTTGCCCGCCTCTACGACATAATGCGCACTCTGCGAGGTCCTGACGGCTGTCCCTGGGACAAAGACCAGACCTCTGTAGGACTGCGTTATTCTTTGATGGAAGAATCGTTTGAAGCTATTGACGCAATTACAGGCGGAGACCCTGCTCATATCTGCGAAGAACTGGGTGACGTATTTTTTAACGTGATTTTTCAGGCATACCTCTATGAGGAGACAGGCGACTTTACCGTAGCCCAGAGCCTCAATTCTATCTGCGACAAACTTATCCGCCGTCATCCCCATGTTTTTGCCGGTAAGGAAGAAAAAAGCGGAGAATCCGCCTCACCTCTGACCATGAAAGATCTGCTGGGCCAGTGGGAAAATATCAAGGAAAATCTGGAAGGCCGCAAGGGAGACTCCGTTCTGGATACAGTACCCCAGGGCTTTCCTCCTCTTTTACGTGCCTGGAAAATGCTCAAAAAAGCTTCCAGAAAAGAAGGCAGCCGGCAGACCACTGCAGAAGCCTTTCAAGACCTGACCGAAAAAATACAGGCCCTGCCAGCCCGTGAGGAAGCCGTACAAAAAGAAAAGTCCAGCCCGGACTCAGAAGCCTTTACCATGAGCGGCGGAAATGAAGCCGTGAATAAGGCGCAGCTTGAACTGGAAGCCGACATAGGCCAAGCCCTTTTTGCCCTTGTAAACTATTCCCGCCTTGCCGGAGTAAATCCCGCCCTGGCACTGGACCGTGCAAACCGGGCTTTCTACCATCGCTTCACCGCCTGGGAAAAAGAAAAGAAGTAGGACATGTGGCCAGCCCTGCAATCACTTTTGTGGCGAAAAAACATAGCCGGACGCTTGATTTTCAAGTGTAAAGCCTGTATAAGAAAGATAGGAAATGAGATAATGAAAAAATTACTGCTTATGTGTCTGACTTTACTTTTACTCCTCTGGCAATCCTATGGCATCACATTGACAGACCATTCAAAAATAAAAGAATTATCCTCTTTCAGAATAATGGGAGCAATAGATTTACGCACGGAAAAAGATTATTCCGCAGAAGTAACATACAAATCCCTGAACCATGAAGGCGGAATGACAGTAACTGTTCTGGAAATTCTAAAAAACGATGTGCAGAACAATACATCAGGAAAGTGGCTCTATGTTTTGCTGACATCTCCCATGTGGGTTGAAAGTGGCGAATGGATAGAAAAGTACCATAAATTCTTAATTTTTCTTCCGAATGATATGCCTTGTTTTGATTTTGAGGAATAAAAAAACGAGGGAATTGTTAGTAAGGCCTGCGTAGATTTCTCAACTTCATTCGTGCATACAGGCAAATCCGGTCATACTGCTCGTCGATAGAACCTGTAGAAATGCCTGCAGAAATACCGCGCTTAAGTTTCCATGTGTAGTCAAGAAGCTTTCCGAACTCGTCAAGGGAAGTATTTTTATCTGTGAGGATTTTTTCAGCATCGTCAACAAGATGATACATTTCAATAAGCTGCTGAGTCTTATCCTTCATAGATTTTTCAGTGCCTTTCTGAATATCAGAAGAAAAGCGGCTGAAACCTGTAAAAAAGAGCATAAGGTGGTCGTTGAGATCTTTTTTTCGCTCTGGAGAAATAATTACAGGATTAACGCTGTAACCGTCGCGTGAAAAGTTGATTCTGTTGAAGCCGCCGAAAGAAGCCGCTATCTGATCCTGAATGCCACCTGCTTCCTTACAAAGTTCTCGCTCAAGGTAAATGGCATCGTCTTTCGTGCATATCAAGCCATTCCATAGCATTACGGATAGCCGGGTGCACGATTTCTGAATTTGAGTTTACCTTTTCTTCCTTTGAGTAAGTAAGGTGGGTTTTATAATCGAAAAAAGGTGGCAGGTGGCGTACTGTTACGTAAGCATATTTGTCAAATGTTGTACTGAGTACAGCTCCACCGTGTTCATTAAAAAAGCCGTTAAAGTCTGTTCCGCCGCCAAAAAAGCTCATGCGGAAGGGTGTTTGTGTGATAATCATTGATTATTACCTCCAAAATTTTCTATCTGCTCAAGCAGATGATGATTGTTATATATTGACTCAAAATATTTTGCAGATTGCTGTTTTTGTGAATCTAAACCTCCACCAATGACGATAAATTCATATTTACCTTTCAGTAATGGCAAAACCTTTTGAACAAACCAAATAAGTCCATCTGTATTTTCAGAACGTTTCCAGTAACCGTAAAACACAAACTGTTTTTTCTGTTCAACAGTTGCAGTGAAATCTACAGGTTTAAGATATTCGTTAGTATAAAATGCGTTTACACCGTATACTCTGTTCAACAAATCCGCATCTTTTATTGATGGAACAAATACTTTTTCAAATGATCTTACTATTTTTCGCTCCGTTCCTGTCACCCATTTTGCCATGAGTGGATTTTTGCGGCTGAACTTCTGAAACATGACATCATGCATACGAAGGACTTTATGAGGGTGCTTAACATGTAGCGAATACAAAGCAACTTGAGAAAAATCAAAATACAGAATGTCATAATCGCTGGAAACGGATTGGATTTTATGCAAAATCTTACGATTAAAACGACGTGTAAAAAGCGGATGAATCCAAAAGCGTTTTATAAAGTCATAATGTTGTATTTGAAAATCGCATATATTTGCAATGCCATGATCAGATGTTAAAGAATCAGTATCAGAATAAATCTCACAAGAATGTTCAGGATAAGAAAAATACCAAACATCAACAATATATTTCTGCGACAATTCACGAATAGCATTAAGAGAAAACTGTTGTCCACCCGTCTTCTGACACGGCGGAAAAGCTGTAATATATAAAATCCTTTTCATAGAAAGGTCTCCTTACATTTTTTATGTAAGTCCTTTGCGACCATTTCTATTTTTAAGGGAAAAGATAAAAATTATAACATAGCCAAAAGTCCTAAAAAACAAGAGATTTGGCTATAGAATCACCGATTTTTTGGAGTAAATAAATCTTCCATTGTAACTTCGCTATTCACGATTCCTGAATGAGAATTGGACTTTATTCCGTATGTGGTAACAAAAGTACAATTTATCGCTTTTTTTGTTTTACTCACATGCTTGAACAGTGCAATTCTCTCACGCAAAGTTTTTTCATAGGCATCAGTTATCACATATTCTTCGTCAGTAAATTTCATCTCACAAAGATTAATGACATCATCCTTACGGTCGATGAGCAAATCAATTTGCCCGCCTTTCCATTCTGTTCCATCGGAATCAACAAAAGGTCTTGCGCTCCATGAATAAGCGTTGCTTAAAACGCCGGCAATTCCAAGCTTATTTTTTATCTGCCAGATATGATGCAGACATACTTGCTCAAAAGCATAACCGCTCCATGCAGCTTTAACGCCAGAATCAGTCATATTAGACCAAAAATGCTCATCCTGACTGACATTTTTTTGAACAAACTTAAGATAAAAAAGCGAAAATAAATCTGTCAGCTGATACATGCAGTCTTTTTCTTTTTTTCCAATTGAAGAATACTTTCGGATAAAATCACAGCTGCAAAGATTATCAAGGATTTCCGAGAGAGTTCCACCTCCAGTCAATTTTGTTTCCGCAAGAATTTCTTCGCGAGTCATGCCTTTAAGTTTTCCAGACAGAGCCTCAATCACTTTTTTGTAGGATTTTGATTCTTTAAAAAGCGAACGGAAGAGAAAATCAAATTCATTTTTCAGAACCGCACCATTAGCAAAAAAAAACTGGTCTATATTTCTGGCCAAAGGAAGACTCTTATCAAACATGTCAAGATAATACGGAATTCCTCCCATGACCATATACAGTTCGATTATCTGCCGTCGGCTCAGATTTACTTTTTTTACAGTTGACAAAAAAAGCTCTGTCTCAGAAAGCGAAAAAGGCTCAAGATAGATTGCCCTGCTTATCCTGCCGTAAAGCCCGCCTTTATCACCTACCAGTTTATCCATCATCCATGTTGTTGCAGAACCGCATACAAACAATTTTAAGCTTGTTTTACCCGAATTCCACATATTCCAAAAATATGAGAATGCTGGCAAAAAATTACTTTTCTGAGTGTCCATCCAGGGAAGCTCATCAAGAAAAACAACAACTTTCTCTTTATTGAGAGAAAGCAAATACTCCTGTAGTTTATCAAATGCCTCAAACCAATCTTTTGGAGCTGCTATTTCGCAATCAAAAAACTTTGAAAGTTCCTTCCCGAATTGTTTTAGCTGCACACTACGAGCTGTTTCATACATTCCAGTAAAACAAAAGTCGAACTGCTCAGAAAAGAAGCTTCTTACAAGAAAAGTCTTTCCAACCCGCCTGCGTCCATAGACCGCAACAAGTTCTGATTTCGGACTTTCATAACACTGTTTGATAAGATTCTGCTCATATAAGCGGCCAATTATTTCAGTCTTCATGCTTCTATTGTAGCATGATTTTCTGTTTTTTCAATTATACCATAGCCAAAAGTCTTATTTTTTATGAGATTTGGCTATGTTATAGGCGTTTTTTAGTACTGCGGATTAAGTTGTAACCTAAAACAATTAAACTTTAATCCACTGCTTGCTTTCAAAATCATACTTCTTTATGACTTTCGCAGGATTTCCTGCCACAATGCAATATTCAGGAACAGACTTTGTTACCACGCTGTTTGCTCCGATAATTGCGCCTTTTCCAACTTCCACACCAGGCAGAACAGAAACAAGCTCACCAATCCAGACATCATCGTGAATAATCACGGGCTTTGCAGAAAGCGGACGGGCTTTCGGCGGAATGTCGGGAGCGGATTGAGAGCCTTCCGAATAACTTCCGTGGCAGATGTCGCTTATGAAAACCTTGCTTGCGATAAGGACATTATTACCGATTTCAACTTTTTGGGCTGCTGCAATGTGCACAAAGTCATTTATCTGGACATTGCTCCCAAAGCGAAGTACTTTTTCATTGTGATTTTCCACAGAAGCAGAAAGCGGGTACGTTTCTAAGCGGCAGTGATAGCCTGTCGTCAGATTCTTTCCAAAATCAATACATCTTTTTCCACGAACATCAAGAGGAAAGCGAACAAGGCGGGCAGAAGGGACGACAAAAAAAGTGCGAACTTTACAATACATAAGGTAAAGGATTTCTGAAACTGATTTTTTCATTCTATTTTCTCCTGAGCCCGCGGAGTTTTACTATAAGTATGCGCCGTGCATATTTCAGTAGAGAAAAATACTTTGCAAAAAGATAGAAATAGAAAGGAATGTCAAAATGTTCATAAGCATAATGAATGTTGAAAAGCTCTCCCTGTTCCATTGCCTTTAAGTTTCCGCTCAAGCCGCTCTCTCCAAACCGTGCCTTATGCAGAATGCTTTGAGAAACCTTCTGATTCAAAAAACAAGCGTTACACTCTTTTGCAATCCAGTTAAAGAAAAATCCTTCTTCTGCATGACGCATACCAGAGCTGAACTTTATGCCCTTACTCCAAACAGTATGCCGCAACATACTGTTTGGGGGAGAAAAATAATTTTTCAACATCTGGGAACGAAGCGTTGTTCTGTACAGATTTCCGTCTATCCTTTTTATAAATTGAGTTTTTTGCTTATCGACTTCATGATTCCCTGAAATACAGTCAATTTCAGGATAATTTTTAAACACTTCAAGTAGAACCTCAAAATGATTTTCAAGCCACTCGTCATCGGAATCATTGAATGCAATGAAGTCGCCTTTAGAAAGTTCAAGCCCCCTATTGCGCGCCGTAGCCGCTCCTGCATTTTCTTGATGGACGACAATAACCCGCTCATTTTGTGATGCAATGTCTTTTAACAGCGATAAAGAATTGTCCGCTGAGCCGTCATCAACACAGATGATTTCATAGTCCTGCGTGATTCGTTCCAACGAAGTAACAACGGATTCGACACAGCGACGGATTGTGTTTTCTGAATTGTAGACTGGAATTATTACGGAAACTAGCATGACGAGGACTCCAAGAAAGTTTTTAAGATTTTGTGGCATTTAAATTTAGCAGGTGAAAATATTTTATTTACAACAACTGCATAATTCTTTTTCTTATGCAAAAAATAAAAAAGTGCATTATAAAAAATGGCTATATATAAAACTATCGCAAAAGATTCATATCCTTGCCGCATATAAAGCCTAAGCTGATAGATAATATAAAATCGAATCATAAAGTTGCAGTCTTTTGAAAGTATTTCCTCTAACTTCCACACCAGAAGATATATGCATGGAAGACAAAGAAGTCCTAAAAAGCCAAATGAACACAAATCATAAGAAATACAGTTCGACCCCAAACCAAATCCTTTTTTGATGTGAACAGCTAAAAATGCTCCGATTTCAAAAAAATCAGGGTCATTCATTATTGATGTTTTTATAAATCCTGGCAAAATCGGACAAAAAAGATTGTACAAAACATGCGTAAAAGAAATACAGCCAGTTAAGCCGTCATTTAAAACATAGGGTATGGTCAAAAAAGTATTTACAAATTCCCCCAGCATGGAAGCTATGATTACATCAAGCGAAATTGAATCGCTACTAAGGGAACTCATTCGTGAAAATAATACACTGACAAGGAGAGCACTGAACACACTCACGATGACAACAATTTTTGACTTTTCTGTAATTTTTATATAAACAAGATAAACAAACAGAATATAAAGAAAGGCTGTAGTTCGTTTTCCCGCAAGAACTTCAAACATTATATTTGGAATGAATAATAAAAAAATGGAAAAATTCTTTTTTTTCAGAAAGATGTAAAAAACACAAATCACGGCAATATAACGAACTGTCTGAAATTTGAACATTTTTCTGTATTTATCGCCAAGTTCATCCAGAAGGAAAAAAGCCTTTAAGTAACCGTTTGTTCGAATTGCATTACAAATTCCTAAAAAAGCAATGCAGGAAGTAATGAAGAACACAGTAACAATAACAAGGCATGTTATATTTACAATTTTGTAACGTTCAAGGACTGAAAATCCAGGTTTAAAAGGTTGGGGTATGTATTTCCCGTGAAAAATCATGAGTAAAGAACTTTCAAGAAGCACAATCAGCTGACATTCAACCAGAATTTCATACGGAAAAGAAAAATGTCCGAATAAATCAGGATTCTGTTCAACAGTTTTCATAAGTAGAACTGGTATCATAAAATATGCACAGTAAAACAGCATAAACCAGCATAACGGACTATAAATATATGCAACTCTATATTTTTTATACTTAAAAACAATCTGAATAAGATATAAAACAAGAAGCAAACTGTTTATAAATTGAAAAGTTGCAAATATCATGCAAGCACCTCATTCCATAAATCAAGGATTTTCTCAAGTCCATAATTCTCTTCAACACGGGAAGCCATATCGGGAAATTCGTCTTTATGTGAAACAACATATTTCATCAGAGAACAATATTCCTCTGCATTGTCAAATGAATTAGTGTGCCATGAATAACCTAGCAGATTGAAAATATCGAGACAGCCTGATGCTGGGGTAGAAACCACAGGAACATTAAAACCAAAAGATTCCAGAACCGTAACAGGCATTGCTTCTGAAAAAGAGGCCATTAGAACTGCTTGCGCATTTTTTATGAAGGCTTCTGGATAAGTTTTGCTCCCCAAAAAGAAAGTCTTTTCTGAAATGCCGAGATTTTGTGCTGTCTGAATGAGAGAATCTTTTTCAGGTCCATCGCCGATAATAAGCAGGTTGTACTCTTTGTATTCCGAATCCAATATGAAGCGCGAAAAAGCCTTTAATATAAGCGGAACATTTTTTATTTTCGCAAGCCGCCCTACAAAAACGAAATATTTTTCATACTGCACTGCGTTCACAAGTTCTTTTTTAACATTAAGTTTTCTTTGCTCCGTATCAAATGGATTGTACATTACGGAAACTACTTTTACCCCGATATTTTGTAAAAATCGCTTGACACTCACAGAAACAGCAAGAACTTTATATGCACGATTATAAAAAAACGCAATGATTTTTTTTGTGCAGAAATCAGCTATTATATTTTTTTTGTTTTCCAAATCAAAGAGTGCGTGGTGTGTAACTATCTGTTTTACATCAGACTTAGCTTTTTTTATTGCTATATGAGAAAGAACCGTTATCGGCCATATACTTGTAACAATATAGTCTGGCTTATTTTTGTTCAAATACAGCAAGAGTGGCTTTACAAGATTACGAGCCTTTATATTACAAAAATCAACTATATTAACATTGCAGGAAAGAGTTTCTTTTAACGCACCATGATTTTTAAGCGTTATCAAATCCACATGATGATGTTTACACAAACCATTGCATAAAGTGACAATCACACGCTCTATTCCACCAATGTCAAAACTATTTATCACAAAACAGATTTTACTCATACACTCCCTCTCAAGAAATGCTTGATTTTTTGTTTTAGCAGAATTTCTTTATGCAAAAGCATAAGACAGAGATTTTTCTTAGGAAGAGTAAAATTTGACATTTTTTTTAAGTCTAAATATTTTGTATGAGAAAAAATAAAATTATAAATTCTCTTGAAAAACATAATCCGAAAGGCTGGCAAAAAATGTTTATATTTCGGATTATTATTTTTTACATCATGGACAATACTGTTATAGGCAAAAACAGCAGAATTATAGGTTTTTTCTAGTTCTGAAAAAGTTCGTCTGTAAACAGATGTACTGATACCTTTCGTATCGTTATACTCATAAAGACATTCATTTATATACACTATCTTGTCTGTTCTATTGCATAGAAATACATTAAAAAATAAATCTTCGGCAAATATACAATAAGCGTTTTGAATTTCCTGCAACACAGTTTTCAAAAATTCAAGTCTATAGATTTTATTCCAGACAACACAAGAAAAATTTTTCTTAGTCAGCATAGCACGTAAAACATCCGTTTTATGTGGATAAAACTTCTGATTAGAACAATGCGTCTTGTAACCAAATACGGCAAAATCAAAATCATCGGATAAAGAATTTATAAATTCATTAAGGCGAGAAAATGTATTTTCCACTAGTAAATCATCAGAGTCAACAAAAAGAATAAAATCATTTTTTGCAATGTAAACACCTTTGTTACGAGCCAAAAACTGACCTTCATTCTGCAAGTTGTTAAGTAAAACTATTTTTTCTCTATATTCATTGAGAATTTGCAATGTACAATCTGTACTACAGTCATTGATGCAAATGACTTCAACTCTATAATAGTCTTGCATCAGAATGGAGTTTATTGTTGCCCGTATTGTATCTTCACAGTTGAAGCAGGGAATAATTACTGAAAATGATACTTCTGCTAAACCATTGGCTTTGTTTCCTGCCATAACGGTACTCCTTGTTTCTGCTCAAATTACAAAACTGCTATATTTGCACAAAATTCTGGAATAAGCAGAACGAATCCAATACCAAGTTTTACAAGCCCCACACATTTAGACTTAATCGTTTTTCGTAATGGAAAACATTTTATTTGTACACAAAATCTTGTGCCGAAAAATGCAGATACAAATTTGTCGCATATGCTCAAAAACTTTTTACCGTTTTGAATTTCATCACACTGCTTTACAATTTCAATCAGAGGATTTTCGTGTTCCTCAGGTCTTTCGCACGGAACTATATGCCCTGTATACAAAAACTCCTCCAATTCTTTTTCTATTCTTGATACTTCAGATGAGTAATTCGTATAACGCCGATACAGTTGTGTATTTGTACGAGATTTTTCAGGCTCAAAATAAGTAAAAGCCTTTGAATGAGAGCCTTCCGGCAATCCTAAAAATGTTTCTATCCTTGCAATCTGATTGTCATAATCATTGCAAAGGTCGTCCAGTTTCAGCGAAAGCACATTCGGAAAATTCCAAGTTTCGCGGCTTTTCGTCCGTGTCGCCCTGTACCACTTTATGAACACATCGACATCCGCGCTCGGAATATAGCGGCTCGCAGTGAAAATCTGGTTTGTTATGTAAAGGTCGCGCGGGTCTTTGTCCACGACGAACACGCTCGGCGCACTTTCAAAATACCGCGCATATTTTTCTATGCTTATGGGCGGAAAAAGCTGGTCAATGCAGAGCATATTTTTATCGCAGTTCATTGCCTCGATAAGCCGTGCAATGTATTTTTTTGCACATTCATAAAAATATACGCTGTCATTTTCATAGCGCATTTCGTTGTAATAGCGGTAGGTCGGACGCCAGCCGTAATTTTCATAAAGGCAGAATTTTGAACTTTTTGCATTATAAAAGCCTTCTGCACAGGCAATTCTTCTTTTTTCTGCAAACGAATATGCGCTTTTCTCGGCATCTCTTCTGTGCCAGCCACCATTCCATTTTATTTCAAAAAGAGAATCTATAAAATCTTTTGAGATTTCGTAAAACGTGCCATTAAACAAGTTTTTATAGTCTGCCTGTTTAGAAAGCATTTTTGAAAGTTCAAGGAATCTTGCTGCTGCAAAATCAACTTTGAGCCTGTGTCCTTCACTGATTGCACTCTCTAAGTCGGCAAGCCCGTCCGCCTCGTGCAGAAAGGTACATTCCCATTCGCTGCTTTTCGTATCGATGCAGTCATATTCACGAAGAAGGTCTGTTATTGCAGAAGAACCAGAATCCCCGAATCCCGTAGAAGTTATGAGCTGAATCATAATCATAATTCTCCGTTCTTTAAATGTAGGATTTTCTTTATGAATCTTTTTGTGAGTATCATTGCGTACACAATTTTTACTTTAAATACATATTTTTTCGATTCATAAATATCATTTTTTATTATCATTTTTAGTTGGTCATAATATAATTTCGTGGAATTAACATATTTAAAATAAGTAATCAAAAAAGGAATCATTCTTTTTACAAGTACTGAAATATTCTTATTGTTTTTTTCCGCCCAAATCTCAAGTTCATGTACGGTTGCTAAATGTTCCATGAACATATCATGATTATGAAACCCCTTGCCTGTAATGGATTCATCAAATATTCTGTGATAATAAAGAATTTCATTAGTGATAAAAACAGAAGATGTACATTCAATAAGTTCTTGTGTGAAAAGAACATCATCGAATTTAAAATCACCTTCAGCAAATCTTATATCATTGTTTATAACAACTTCTTTTTTTATAAGTCTACGCCATGGAGCAAAATATACATTACATAAATCTCCACATTTTTCTTGTTCAGTTAGAACAGAGAAACCTAGAAGTTTCTTTGAAAAAGAATAATTCCTAAGCTTCCCTGTTTCATCATAATAATCAGCATTCGAGCAATAAGATACATCTGCATTATTTGTGACAAGACTATTATAAAGAGTTTCAAGCCATATGGGTTCAACCCAATCGTCATGATCCATAAATGCTATATATTCACCTTTTGCCTTTCGCAGTCCAAAATTTCGCTCCCATCCTGGTCCCTTATGTGCATTTTGATATAGGCTTATATTCTTATATGATTTACAGTATTCATTAATAATTTGTAATGTGCTATCAGTCGAACCGTCATCACAAAGTATAAGTTCCCAATCTGCGAAAGTTTGGCCAAGAACACTATCAATACACGAGCGAATATATTTTTCTGAATTATAAAGAGGTATAATTATAGAAATTTTACTTTGCATATTTAAATTTTCTCCTAGCAAAAAAGAACGCGCTCAACGGCATAATGTATATTACGCAAAATAATGTTGCATATAAAAACCATGAAGTATATGAATCGATGCTGAAGTTTTGATTACTAATTATAAATACAAATAAAAGCGAGTATAAAAAATATACTCCAAACTTTATAAATGCTCTAAACGGATTACGCTGTATAATCTTATTTGATACATAAAGAACATCTGTAAAAATTCGAATAGAATTTGAAATAATATTTCCAAAAAGGATTCCCGCCAATCCAATTATTAAAACTCCTATTATACTTGCTACCAAATTCACGCACATTTCCACAATTGTCATCCATTGGGTTTGCTTAAACTGCCCTGATGCCATTATGAGTTGGCATGGGGGGTCACGAAAATAAGTTAAGATTCCACTAACAACAAACAAAAAAGCAAGTTTCGGTTGCATATAGTTAGCATCGACCATATTTACAGTATACAAACGCATAAATGGCATAATTAAAACTAATGAAAGTGAATAAACCATACTAAGAAGTCCTAAAAAAATAGATTCATATTTTTCAAACACTTTCTTTGTTGTTGCTATTGATTCCGAAACAAGAGAGTTTCCAAAAAAAGCACTAATTCCATTACCAAACGCAGATAACATAAGTCCAACCGCACTGAAAATCATTGCATAGACAGCATAAATACTTGCATCTTTTAATGTTAAGAAAATAGTTATGAGTACTATAGGAGAATAAGATACAACAAGCCCTGTTAATCTATGAACTAAAACATTCTTGCTCTGACTGATTGCCTTTGTGTCTGGAACGGCGTGGAAATCAACATCGTTATATTTTTTACGCACATAAATCGAAAGCAAAACATATCGAGATAAATAAACAAGAGAAGATGTAAGTTTCACAACTAAAATAGCACAATTCATTTTTATCAAAATCACAGCAAACATTGTGTTTACTATTGTCGCTATAAGTTGGACGAGCGAAATCACATACATTTTCTTATCTGCAGTCAGCAAAACACGATACTTTCCAATCAAGAAAAATTCTGCCGCTCCTGTGATGCCAAGCACAAGAACCATAAGGGCGGATTGCAAACGGTCAACTTCATTCCCAACAATAAGCGGATAAACAAATGCAAGAACAAAAACAAGCACTGTAAAAAGCACACCAGAGCGGTTATAGAACTTTGCCGTCGCAGAAAGTATACCGTTTCGACCTGCTACATCTCCAAGCGCAAGCGGCTTATATAATGCCGCAATAGACGCTCCGCCGACACCAGCTTCTACAATGTTCAGATATGCAATAAACTGTGAAATCGAAGAAACCATGCCGTTCACCGAAGAACCAAAAGTTCCGATTATGAGCGGAGGCAAAATAAAACCGCAGAGTGCAGTAACTACTTGCAAAAGCAAATTGCTTACAATAGTATAGGCAACTTCTTTTTTTCGAGCAGAAAGGTTAGAAAAAATCATTTAGTCACCCCGATTTCACTCAAGATAACTTTATTCATATCCCGACGTTCCCGGTCAAAGAACCAGCCCCATTTGTTGAAATACCTCACCGCACTCTTAATATGCGCCACGAGCATTTTCTGGCTCTTGTAACTCTCCCTGGCATGGTCATGCACAATCGTCACGCCAGGAAAATACAGCGTCTTCGCCACACGATGCAGTCTTCTGATCAAATCAAAATCCTCGCAATACATGAAATATCCGTCGTCAAAGAAAATATCATTCTCCTGCAAAGTCGCAAGCCGCATGAACATAAAGCATCCGCTCAAACACGGTGGATTCATCACTTTGTCGTATTCGCTCGCTTTGAGACAGTAACGGTCGTTTCTTTTTACACCCCAGCTTTTTGGCAGGAATCTACGGAAAATCAAGTCACTTGGTGTGGGGAGCAGCTTACACAGATACTGTAATTCGCCATTCGGGTAAGTCACTTTTGGCAAAACATAGGCTGCATCAAGATTTTCGTTCATGAACTGAACCAGAGCTGGCAAAACTTCCGCACCAAAATAAATATCTGGATTCAATACCACATGATAAACAGCCCCGCTCTCAATCGCCTCGTGCATGGCAAGATTATGACTTGCACCATAGCCCAAATTCTGATTGTGAATATAGCGGATTTTTGTTCCGGCAATTTCTGCCCTTTCAGCATATTCTTTTTCCAGAATCCGCCACTTGTCGCTGGGAGAATTATCGATTATATAGAAGGTTTCGACGCATTTTGACTCAATCACGGACTTAAAAAGAGACTCTATCTGACTTCTTGGTGTGTTAAAAAGTACGACGCTTGCGGTAAGATTCATCAGCCTATCCTTATAAGTCCGGCATTTACTTTTGCCACAAACTCACGCTCTTCTTCGTCTGAGAGTTCCTCGTAGCCCAGACTTTCTTCGCTTACAAAGTCGCAATCAGAGTCATAAATGACCTGAAAGTCAATTCCGCACTGTTTCGCCAGATTCGCATAATGCGCAACTACATCTTTACGGATTTCCCATTTTTGGAGCCAAAAAGTTTTCTCGTCTTCCAAAAGCGGTTTTTCAGTGCAAAAATACAAAAGGACTCCGCCCACTTCATCACCCACATTCCCGTCAAAAATATTATTCATTGCATATTCAAGCATGAATTCATCAGTTCCGTTTGCCATACAGGTAACATTCCAGCCTTCTTTTTCGAGAAGAAAGTTATGCAAATCATCGAGTTTTTTCTGTCTGTAATCGTTTGGGGCCGAACCGCAAAGAAGGGCATATCGGGTCAAGATGAAATCTCCCTTTTATGACAAGAATACGCTATAGCACTGATTTAATAGCGTATTTACGCTATTACGTTTTCTGTAATTTAAATCGTATTTACGATTTAGTCAATTAGTTTAAGAGCGTAATTACGACATTATATAGTTATGTCAAGTTTTGCGAATCGATTAAGAGAAGAAATTGAATTTTTGGGATTAACAAGAAAAGAACTCGCGTATAGAGCGGATATAAAACAAAGAGCTTTAGATATGTATCTGGGCACTCAAGGTTCAATGCCTCCTGCGGATGTTGCTGTCCGTCTTGCAAAGGCTCTCAATGTCACTGTGGAATATCTTGTTACAGGAGAAGGAAAAACAGAGAGAAAGTTACCTGAACCTATGAAATCTAAACTAGAACAAGATTTGGAACGCTGCTCTATAAAAACCAGACAGTTTTTGGAAACCACCGCTCATCTTTTTGCAGAGCACGAGAAAAAATAATTCAGCGAAGGTTTGATTCATCGGAGTCTGAATTGCCCCTCCCACATCTTTCCCCGAAAAAAAAACTCCAGTCACCGGGTGGCGACTGGAGTTCATCAAATCAGAAAGTGCGGAGAGATGCCCGCAACATTTCCTTATTTTACAAATTGTTTTTTTAGGAAGTCCAGATCCAGTTCAGGATAAAGCACGTGCTTACTCAGAAGGGCTGCGACACGCTTTTTACCTTCTGCTCTGGTAGCGTCGTCAAGGGCGATTTTTCCCTTTGCAGGCTTTCCGTCTTTTGTTACGCCAGGCTTTGTGTTTTTAAGCACGAAGTCGATGATATCAGCAACATCATTCATTTCTGCTTCGGTAAAACCGAGTGTTGTAAGGGCAGGAGTTCCCAGACGCAGACCGCTTGTCCACCATGCGCCGTTTTTATCGTAGGGGAGGGCGTTTGCGTTTGCAGTTACACCGCATTCAAAGAGTGCGGCTTCAGCCTGCTTTCCGGTAAGACCGTATGAAGTAATGTCTGCCAGCATCAGGTGATTGTCTGTGCCGTTGGTCTGGAGACGAACGCCTTTGTCCTGCAGAGCCTTTGCCAGAGCCTGAGCATTTTTTACCACGTTCTGTGCATACTGCTGATATTCGGGTGTGTTTGCTTCTTTGAATGCAATTGCCTTTGCTGCCATTACGTGGGGAAGAGGACCGCCAAGAACCATGGGGCATCCCTTGTTTACATAGTCAGCAAATTCTTTCTTGCAGAGAATCATTGCACCGCGGGGGCCGCGCAGGGTCTTGTGGGTTGTCGTAGTTACGACATCTGCCCACTTAACGGGGTCGTAGTCTCCGGTAAAGACTTTGCCGGCAACGAGACCTGCAAAGTGTGCCATATCCACCATGAGTACTGCTCCGCACTTGTCTGCAATTTCACGGAAACGCTTAAAGTTAATCTTGCGCGGATATGCTGAGTAGCCGGTAAGCAGGATAAGAGGCTTTACTTCCATTGCCTGCTTTTCAATTGCATCGTAGTCAAGCAGACCTGTTTCCTTGTCTACGCCGTAGGGATGGCTTTCAAACATACGGGCAGAAACATTCATTTTGTAGCCGTGGGTAAGGTGTCCGCCGCAGGAATAGTCCAGACCCATCAGTTTCTGGTTTCCAAAGCGCTTGCGCAGTTCTGCAAACTGTTCGTCAGTCAAATCATTCAGGCTTTTTACGCCAAGTTCTTCCAGAGTGGGTGTTTCAACTTTTGCAGAAAGAATTGCCCAGTAGGCAACCATGTTTGTATCTGCACCAGAGTGGGGCTGCACGTATGCATAGTCTGCACCAAAGAGGGCTTCAGCTTCGTGAGCCGCTGTATTTTCTACGCTGTCCACATTTACACAGCCGCCGTAGTAGCGGTGCTCTGGGTATCCCTCTGCGTATTTGTCAGTGAGCAGGTTTCCCATTGCAGCCTGTACTGCCAGTGAGCAGTAGTTTTCACTTGCAACCAGTTTGAGGTGGGTGCGCTGATTTTCAATTTCGTTTACTACGTCAGCCGCAATTGACGGATTGACAGAAGCAACCTGCTGCAGATTAGCCACATATGCGGTCATTGCCGCTGTGGGATTTTTGGTAGACTTCAGATATTCTTCCAAAGGTGTGGACATACGTTTTCTCCTGTGCCCCGCTGCGAAACATGCCTTCACCGCAGGGGACTAATTGTAATAATACTATAGTAACTTAAATAAGAGTGTAGTTCAAGACCAGCTGTAAAACAGGTCAGCTTCCCATAGTCTATTTTTCTTTTTTCTGCGGAATGGCGATGATGAGGGCAAGGGCAACAAGGTAGGGCAGGGCAAGCAGAAGCGATGAGGGCAGGTTTTTGAAGGCCGCAATATTCTGCACGGTTGAACTTGCATAATCGGCTGCTGAAAAAACAAGAACAGCGAGGGCTACAAAAACAGGATGCTTTTTTCCCAGATAGACTGCCGCCAGTGCCGTCCAGCCGCGACCTCCCGCCATGCCCGGGACATAGGAAGAAAGTCGTGCCGCAAGTACACATCCTGCAAGCGAAGCATTTGCGGCTGCAAAAATCCAGGAAAGGGTGCGGTAGCGGGCGGCAGAAATTCCTTTTGCTTCCAGTACATCGCTGTCACTTCCGGTTATCCTCAGGGTAAGGCCTGTTCTGGTTCCCTTGAGCATGACTATCTGGGCGGCTGCCAGGACGTAGCAGATTATGCTGGTAACAGGCCTTACCAGTTTTGCGTCAAAGCGGAAGACTTCGTTGTAGAGCACGCCCCTGTTGCCAAAAATCGTAGCAGAAAGAAAGGATGCCAGGGCGGCAAAAAACATGTTCATGGCAAGGGAAATTAAAAACATATTGGCCTTGTAGCGGGAAGCAACGCGTTCAATTACCAGAACAATCAGAGTACAGAGTAAGACTGAAAGCAGCATGCCCGCAATAAGGTTTCCGGTCCACAGGGTACAGGCATAGCAGAGAAAGGCTCCCAGATTTATCATGCACTCCAGAAACATTGCCATGCGGCCAGCATATTCGCTTATAAGCCCGCCCAGCGTAACAAGCAGCAGGGGAGCGGCTATGTGGATGATTGATATTGTAATGTTCACAGACTGACTCCTTTTTTACCTGATCTTGCAAAAAATGGAATTGCAATGGAAAAGAGAATGACGCTCTGGACAATGCCTGCAATGTCAAAGCCAAAGCCCTGGGTAAGGGACACTCTGGAAGCCGATGTAAAAATCCATGAGAGGAGGAGGCTGACGGGGATTGCCGCCAGAGGATTTGATTTTGAAATGAGTGCAACATTCAGCGCATTCCAGCCCATGTTGGTGTAAAAGCCCTTGTGGCAGGTGTAGTAGGTACCCGTTACTGCAAAAAAGCCGGTAAGAGAATGCAGGGCACCTGAAACTGCGAGGGTAAGATAGGTATTTGCCCGTGTTGAATAGCCGCAGTATTTAGCAAAGTCCGGGGCTGTTCCCCAGAGGCGCAGGGTCCGGCCTGCCTGCGTGCGGAAGATGAGGTACCACATGGCAAGACAGATGACCAGTGCCGCAAAAAATGACCATGTAAGGGGCGATGGCGGAAGCAGCTGGGGCAGTTTGTATACATCAGCGATATAGGGTAGGGCCAGCATGTTTGTCTGGCTGGAGTTTTTTGATGCCGTAATGAGTCCGTCAATCAGAGGAATAAAGGCTGCCGATACCAGAAAGGTTGTGAGCAGAACCCGTGCGTCGCGCAGTTCTTTGAGCAGGGCTGAAATAATTGCCATGGCAGCCCCGGTTAGAATGGAGCCCAGACAGGCCAGAAAGAAAGTAATGGCAGGCGGAAAGGCTGCTGTGTTCAGTATGATGCAGCCTGTAAAACCTCCCGCATAAACCTGTCCTTCACCGCCTAAGTTCATGTTGCCGCCTTTTATGGAAAGGGCAGAACCGCATCCTGCCAGCATAAGAAAGGCAGCCGTATTGAGCATATTTCCAAAATAGTAGGCTGAAGTAAAAGTGTCTGTAAAAAGACTGCGCAGGGCAGAAAGGGGGTGGGCGGCAAAGCCCAGAATGAGCAGAATGCAGACGGCAACTCCCAGAGCAGGAGAAATAAGTGTCTGCAGGGGAAAGCGTGAAACATATCTTGTCAGACGATTCAAACTCTTTGTCATTCGTTTTCCTCCTTTTTCAGAAGTCCGTTTTCAAAAATGAGTTCCGTACAGCCGGATTCCAGCCTGTATACTTTCTGGCAGAGAGTCAGGGGAAAGTCCTGTGTGCCGATAATGATGACCGCCTTTCCTTTTGCCGTTAAATCGGTGAGCTTGTGGCAGAGATTTCCCTGTGCCTCAATATCCAGTCCCTGCATGGGGTTGCAGAGGATGAGCAGGTCGGGGCTGGTGGATAGTTCGCGGGTGACTATGAGGCGCTGAAGCATGCCGCCGCTCAGGTTGGAAACAAACTGTTCCGGCGTAATGTTTACATGTGCTTCCCTGATGAGGGCGGCAGCTTTCTGGCGGGGCTCTGTTTTTGTGTAAACGGAAAGCAGTTCCTCCACTGTGATGTTTGGATTTGCCGCCCGGAATGTTTTATCTGAGGGAACAATGGCCACTTTGTGGGAGCGCAGAAAACCCGGGCTGAGGCGGTTTGCCGCTATTGTGTGCGAACCTGTTTCGTCTGTAATGGTCAGGCTGCCTTTTGCCCAGGATGTCTCCATGCCTGTTATGGTATCTTCCAGTGTGTCCAGAGCGGCTTCTTGCAGGCCAGTTACCGCCGTAATCTCTCCATAGTTTGCCTGAATTGAGGCAGACAGCAGGGCCGGACGATTTTTTGGCCGGGAAGAAAGGTTAAGTTCCAGGGCAGAAGAGTGATTTCTGTCTGCCGATTCAGCCGGCTGAAGGTAAGGCTCATTTGCGGAGAGCTGTCTGTCACTTTCCGAAAGAAAAACTTCGTATTCGCCTGCTGTCGGAAAATATCCGGCAAGTCTTCCCAGTTTGAGCATGGTTACGGTATCTGCATACTTTGTGGCTTCGGCCCGGCTGTGGGTGATGACGATGATGTTTGTGCCGGAATCTGCCAGGGAACGGAGGTGGGCGTACAAAGTCTGGCGTTCATCCATGTCCAGAAAAGCAGAAGGTTCATCAAGTAACAGAACCTTTGGCTTTTGCAGCAGGGCACCCAGCAGCGATGTGTAAAAGCGAAGGTTCCCGCCTAAATCCCTTACGACTGCGTTCAGGTTCAACTGGGGTGCCCATTCTTTTTGCAGGGCAAGCAATTCTGCGGAAGGAGCGTGAAGAAAAAAAGGCTGCCTTTTTCCTCCTGTCTGGAGCTGTAAAATGATATTTTCCTTTGCGGTGATTGCTGAGGCGAGTTTTGGTCGCTGGTGAACAAGGACAATGCCTCTGGAAAGGGCATCCTTTGCCGAAGAAAAGGCAAGGACTTCTTCATCAAGAAGAATATCGCCGCCTGTGGGCTGAATGTCGCCGGAAATAATGCCGGCCAGCGTAGACTTTCCCGCTCCGTTTTCTCCCACAAGGGCATGAATTTTTCCACCCGTAAAACTGACGCTTACACTGTCCAAAGCAGTTTTGAGAAGATATTTTTTTGTCAGTTCCCGGGTCTTTATGGTCGTAGCTTATTTCTCCAGAGTCTGGGGCAAAAGGATTTCTCCAGAACGCAGCCCTTTTACCAGTGCCGCCATTTTTTCACGGATGTCCTGGGGAACATATTCCAGATAGGCAGGGTCTTCGTCAAAGTAAGAAACATATCCGTCCCGGAAGCCGACTGAACGAACCTTGCCCCAGGAAATTGTCTGTCCCAGATACTGCAGGGTCGTTTCTTTTGCGCAGAGGGCATGTTTGGTCATACAGCAGGAGATAATGACACCCGGCGCTTTTTTGAATCCGTTTTCATCAAACCAGACTATGTGCATGCCTTTTTCGCGTGCAGTTGCAATGACTCCCTGTGAAGCGCCTCCACAGATGGGAAGAACCATATCGATTCCTGCGTCATACATGGCGCTGGTAATTTCTGCTCCCTTAGTGGCGTCGTACCAGTTACCTACAATACGGATTTCTGCGCTGGTTCCGGGGAAAGCATCTGCGGCTCCCTTTGCAAAATAGGGGTAGAGAATATTGTTCATAATGGGGTATTCCTGGGCGGCAACCAGTCCTACTTTGTGGTTTTTAGAATAAAGTCCTGCCATGTAGCCGGAAATGTATGCCTGGTCGCGCTGATTATAGCTTACCGTGTACATGTTGGGATTTCCTTCGTATGCGGCATCCAGAAAAATGAATTTTTCATTGGGAAATTGTTTGGAGATTGGGGCAACTATTTCCGGAAGTGAAGGATTGGACGAGAGGATAAGGTCGTATTCACCGGTAGCGGCAAGGGCTGTTATTTTGCCTGCCCATTCAGCCTGATTTGTGCCGGCTTCCATAATATAGAGTTTCGCCTTTCTGCTTTCATCGCTTATGGCAGAATTGTATTCTTCAACAGCCTGGGTCACACCTTCTGCTACATGTGCATAGGAGGGCGAGTCTGCCATAATGCCCGGAATAAAAACGGCGATTGAGGGGGCACGGCCGGCAGTTTTTTTCGCACAGCCAGCGATTGTAAGGGCAAAAATTGCGCTTGCAGCCAGTAATAAAATCTTCTTCATAATATTCTCCTGATATATATTCTATTGTAAGGCTTTAATCTGCCTTTAGATTTTCATGCATTTTTTCCAGCAGCCGTAAAAGTTCTTCTTTTTCTGCCTGGGAAAAGCCCTTGTAGCTGGTGGCTAAAAGTTCTTCAGAGAGGCGGGCAGTAAGACTGTTGTAATTTCGTCCCTTCTCCGTCAGACTGATGATTTTTTTTCGTGTGTCATTTTTATTCCTCTGGATTTCAACAAGACCGGCAGATTCCAGTTTTCTCACAAGCACTGTGGTTGTAGACTTGTCACGGTTGATTTTTTGCGACACTTCGCCCAAAGTCATGTTTTGATTCTGGCACAGGCAGTAGAGAATGTATCCGTGGGAAGATACAAGATTCGGTAAGCCTTTTTCCGTCATTCTGGCCTGTAGAAAATCCTGGGAAAGGGAGTGCAGCCGCGAGATAAGCGAAAGCACCGATGCCACACAGTAGTCCATGCAGGAAGTGTAGCAGATCGGTGCTTTTCTGTAAAGATAGTTTTATATAAAACTAAATAGATTCTGATTCTGACATTTTAGCCGCTCTTTCCTGTGCCGCAATTTTTTTGTTTATGCGCAGCTGATTTATAACTGATGTAACCAGTGACGCAAGGGCAAGCACAATGAAAATCACGCAGATAGGTTTGGTAAAGATTGCGAAGAAGTTTCCGTCGTCAATCTGCATAAAGCGGCGCAGGTTGCTTTCGCTCATAGGACCAAGAATCAGGGCCAGCAGGATGGGGGAAAGCGGGAAGCCGTACTTTTGCAACAGGTAACCGATAACGCCCATGGCGATGGCAAAGTAGACATCAAACATATTCTGATTGATTGCGTATGCACCCACCAGGGAAAGAACCAGAATTGCGGGAAGCAGGAGTTTGCGTTCTACTGAAATAATCTTTGCAAAGATTTTTACGCCTGCCATACCTACAATCAGCATGGCGATGTTTGCAAGAATGAGGGAAGCAAATACTGCGTAGACAATATCAAGATGTTCTACATACATCATGGGGCCCGGCTGGAAGCCTTTCATGATAAAGGCACCCATCAGAACGGCAGTGTTTGAGTCTCCCGGAACGCCCAGGCTGAGCATTGGAATCATTGCGCCGCCGGAACAGCCGTTGTTTGCAGATTCAGAAGCAGCGATACCTTCCGGAATGCCTGTACCGAATTTTTCCGGGTGTTTGCTTTCACGCTTTGCCTCGCTGTAGGAAACAAAAGCCGCAATATCGCCGCCTGCGCCCGGAATTGAGCCGATAAAGCTTCCGATGAGACCGCCGGTCACGACATTTCGTATGATCGACTTGATGTCAGACAGACTGGGCAGCACGCCGGAAATCTTTGCTTCAGTCTTTTTTGTAGAAAGATTCTGTTCAATGCCCGCAAGCACTTCAGAAATGGCAAAGAGACCAATCAGGGCAGGAATGAAGGGAATGCCGTCATAAAAGCCCCGCCATTTGATAAAGCGGAGGTATGCACAGGTTTTGTCCATGCCGACTGTAGAAATCAAGAGTCCGAAGAATGCCGCAATCAGGCCTTTTGTGATTGATTTTCCGGAAATTGAAATGATGACCGAAAGACCAAAAACAGCCAGCGCAAAGAATTCTGCCGGACCAAATTTTAAGGCCATGCGGGAAATGTAGGGTGAAAGGAAGGTCATACACAAAGCACCAATCATGCCGCCCAGGAAGGAAGCGAAAAGTGCTATGCTCAATGCTCTGCCTGATTCACCGCGCTTTGCCATGGGGTAACCGTCCATGATGGTGGCGGCCGCCGCAGGTGTTCCCGGTGTGTGAATCAGAATGGCTGAAATTGAACCGCCGTACATGCCGCCACAGAAAATACCCAGCAACATGCCAACGGCGGGAATCAAATCAAGTCCGTAGGTAAAGGGAACGAGCAGGGCAATACCCATGGTTGCCGTTAAGCCCGGAATACAACCGATTAAAACTCCACCCGCCGCTCCGATAAAGATGTAGAGCAGTGACAGAGGATGCAATACAGTTCCAATACTGGAAAATAACAGTCCTAAATCCATTTCGTCCTCCTCTTAGCTAAAAAGTCCCATGGGCATTTCAATTCCCAAAAGAAAACGGAAGGCAAGAAAGACCACAAAGGTGACTGCTACCGAAATAATAATCATTCTAATCCAGTTACGCTTTCCCAAAAGAAGCATAAGTCCAAAAATGGTAAAAGGAGTAACGATAAGAAATCCAAGTATGCTCCAAAGATATGCGGTGGCAAGGATGATTGCCAGACCGATGAGCATGCGCCGTATGTCTTTGCTTAATGGGCTCAGCGTGGGAGCCTTTTCTGTATTCGTTCTATCTAAAATGTTCTGAATTACCAGAGCAAGGCAGCAGATAAAAAGACCGACTGCCAGTGCCCGGGGAAAAAATTCCGGTCCAACGGGCACATTTTTAAACTGCTTAAAAGTAAATGTCTTTACAAAAGCCAGTGCGGAAATCAGCATACCGATTCCGCCAGCGATTATGTTTGCTTTTCTCATATTGTTTTCCGTTTTTGAAGGTAAAGCCGGATGTAAAAATAAAGGCGGTGTGCCGGCAGTCTTTGTAAACCGCAGGCATACACCGCCTCTTCAAATTGAATTATTCAGCCAAACCCAAAGACTTCATCGTTGCGGTGACTTCTTCAAAATTGGTTTTCAGGAATTTGCCGAATTCAACCGGGTCCTGATATGCAAGATTCAGGTTCAGTTTTGCAGCAGTTTCCACAAATTCGGGATCCTGTTCTGCCTTTGCAAATGCATCAACCAGAACCTGTTTG